>Ga0080013_1000086_pt1 | contig 126465 bp, 125 predicted proteins | sample ETNvirenome_6_85_FD_69236 | JGI IMG/M metagenome (GOLD analysis project Ga0080013, IMG submission 69236) | Marine viral communities from the Pacific Ocean - ETNP_6_85 (SPADES assembly) (version 2) | ecosystem: Environmental > Aquatic > Marine > Oceanic | place: Pacific Ocean | collected...
AAAAGGTTCCATTTTTTCACGTAAATTCCCTTTTAAAAAACCAATTTCTTCATTTTTAAGTGTTGTTACAGATTTTACAATTACAATTTTCCTATATTTGGCAAACCGTTTAATTAATTTTAATGCTTCGGCACATGCCAGAAATGTTTTACCAGTTCCCGCTGGACCAGAACATATAATTACTTCTTTTTCTTTAATGGCGTTAACTAAAGATTTTTGATTTTCGGTTTTACACTTAACCCTCACAGTCATAGTATCTGTCAACCGAGTCTCTTCTGTATTATTTTGATAAATCCACAGTTCTACTTCTTCCTGTTCTTCTCTGGATAACTTTTTACTTCTTCTTCCCATTGTATTATTTATTTTCTACAAGATTTATAGTTCTCTACGAACCAATTAATAGTTTCTTTTAACCCATCGTCAAGACTAGTAAACTTAAAATCAGGTAAATAAGATAATAATTTACTATTATCACTAGGTTTTCTGAATTGGCCATCAGGCTTATCGGACTCCCATATTACTTCACCTTCGAACTCCATATGTTTAACTATTAAATTAACGACCTCCTTTATTGACACCTCTTGTGAAGTGGACAATATAATAGGTTCTTCTTCTTCATAATTTTCTAAAACCCATTCAGTTAATTTTGCAACATCTTTAGAGAATATAAATTCTCGTAAAGGGTTACCACTACCCCAGACACTAAAAGAGGTATTATTTTTTTTAGCTAAATAACATTTATGAATTAAAGACGGTATTACATGTCCGTTCTCTAAATTAAAGTTATCATTTGGCCCATATATATTAGTTGGTATTACTGATACGTAATTAAGGTTATATTGTTCTCTATATGCACGAATTTGTATGTCCGCCATCCTTTTAGCATATGCATATGGGTAATTAGAGTTATGAGGCTCACCCAAATGTATTTTTTTCTCCGTTAAAGGATATTCTACATTATCAGGAAAAACACAGGTAGATAAAAAACATACTAGTTTTTCTACCCCATATTTTCTACAAGATTCTATAACATTAGTGTTTATCATAATGTTTTCGTAGAAAAATTCACCTTTGAGGTTCATATTACCACCTAACCCCCCTACCTTCGCCGCACAATGTACAACATTAATAGGTCTTTCTTTTTTTATGAATTTATCACACTCCGATTTATTACGCAAATCCACATTACTACTGATTTTAAGCAAGGCATTTATTTGAGAACCTACCAAACCATTTCCACCAGTAACCAACAGTTTAGCTCTATCTTTCATAATACTCCAACCAATACTCAACCATTTCATCCATCATAGACTCAAAAGTATAATTAGGTGACCAACCTAGGTCATCCTTTATTTTCGAACAGTCACCACGCAAGTGTTCCAACTCTTCAGGTCTAAGATATTTCCCATCAACCTTAACATAGTCCTCCCAATTTAATTCTAATGCACTAAAAACATATATCACTAAATCTTTAACACTATGTGATATACCAGTAGAACATACATAATCACCAGGCTCATCCTGTTGTAACATCAACCACATTGCCTCTACATAATCTTTAGCGTGACCCCAATCTCTACTAGCATTAAGATTTCCTAGTTTTAACTCTTTTGACAACCCTAATTTTATTTTTACAGCTTCTTTTGCTACTTTATTAGTTACAAAATTAATTCCTCTTCTTGGTGACTCATGATTAAATAATATACCGTTAGAGATAAACATCTTATATGAATTTCTATAATTTCTACAGATATTATACCCATAGACTTTTGCACACCCATAAGGGGATACAGGATTCATGGGGGTAGTCTCTCTTTGATACCCATCATCATCTATATTATTCCCAAACATCTCTGAACTACTCGCTTGGTATATTTTAATAGTTGGGTTAATTAATCTTACAGCTTCTAATACATTTAAAACCCCTAAAGCGGTTACATTAGATGTATATATGGGTTGGTCAAAACTAATTCTAACGTGTGATTGTGCCGCTAGATTATATATTTCTGTGGGGTTAGATTTTTGGATTACACTTATAAGAGATGACAAATCTGTTAAGTCACCATACACCAAGTTTAACTTATTAAATATACTGTCTGGAATCCTAGCTGTTTGATTTTCAGCCACCGAGTTTCTTTTAAGAATACCCCAAACCTCATAACCTTTGCCCAATAATAACTCCGCAAGATAAGACCCGTCTTGACCATTTATTCCCGTTATAAGCGCAACTTTATTTTTATTTACCATACTAATAGTACATTATTATTTCCGGTTAAAGGAACCTCCTCCAAAACACTTACATCCTTACCTAATCCTTGTAAATCAGCAATAAAATTATCTAAACTATACGAAGCCATTTGGTTGTGAAGTATATACCCATGTTTACTGTTCTTAATTATTTTATCTATATAATGTTTTTGTACATTTTCATTACATTCTGATATTCCGTAATTACTTATCACTAAATCATATTCTTGGTCATAATTATGAGTCATATTAGTACCATCAATGTATTCTACATTTTCATTAGTATCTAAAGTTGTTAGGTATTTAGATATTAAACTAATCACATCCGGTAAATCAACAAAACTCCATTTTCTTGGGTTGGAAATCTGTTTAGTAACAAAATATTGTCCACCATATCCAGCCCCAATTTCGATAATGCTTTTATCTTCTATATCCCACCTGGATAATATATCATTTAATACTTTCATATACCTTACAGTGGTTGGTGAAAACTCACCAAAATCGTAAGTGAATTTTAATGGTCCACCTAATTTATCATTTACCTTAAATTTATCTATATTAAGAAGAATATTACTATTATTTATTTCTTTATAATATTTTTGACCTAATTCTTCGGACACATGTTCTAAAATTGCTTGATAACTAGGGTCACTCTTAAATGTAGCAAAAGAGCTCTCATTATGTGTTGCTCTAGAACAGACACTAGGGTATAGATGATTATCGGAAATTGAAGTTGTCATAATTTTATATTTTATATGTTATACCATTCTTTTGGTATTATATTAGAGGTATTTAAAGGTAACCCAAACCATTTTTGTGGTGACACCACCACCTTATTGTCGTTGTTATTTAACCATGCTGCCCACCAACTAAATGATGAATTGGCTATTACATTATTTTTACATAAAGACATACACCATAAATCCTGTACATCAGTATTTCCCTCAACAAATATCATGTTATTAAACTTTAAATGTTCTTTACACCAATCAATATCATCAGAGAATATAAACATGTAATCATAGTCACCTATAATATTAATAGATTTTTCATAATACTCAATAGTTTGTAGTGGGTGAGCTCCATTAGATGTTACATAATCACCCCTTCTAATATGTAGAGATATTGTATTTGTGGTTAATTGAGGATATTTTTTTAGTAAACTTAATTTAGTTTTTTCATCATAAGAAAAATCTTTCCTTATGGTTTCCTCACAAGATTTAAAATATTTTTCACTTTGCCAATATCCTTCTAAATAATAGTTTCTATTGGGGTCTAGTGATAAATCTACATGATTAAAGGAATCTGAAATAGTTTGTGTGCCCGGAGACAAAACACTATTAAATTTTAAATCCAAATTAGGAAAATCTGATAACGTAAAGAATCTTAATTCTAAAGGGTGGTCATAATTTTTTATATCCAAATAAAAATCTTTATTATATTGGACGGATAAACATCTAGCGTAAGCATATTGAAACATTTGATTGCCCAACCCCCCACGTATAAAACTCGTAATCATAATTACTATTTTCCTTTATATTCGTTTAATGTTTTTACCACATAATCCACCTCCTCAACAGTCATAAATGGGTGTATAGGCAAACTTACTAACTTTTTTGAGTTACTAAGTGATTTTGGATTCCCCCCCAAATAAGAATACATGTCTGTTTCCTCTATACACGCTTTGTAATGCACCCCCCATTGTATATCGTTATCATCCAAATGCTTAGTAAATGTATCTCTATCCTCAACTAATACCGGATATATATGGTGTACAGGCTCACAAAACTTAGGTGTCCTAGGTAACTTTATAAACGTTTCATTTATTTGTTCATTATATAAAGAACATATATGCCTCCTCCTCGCATTCCAATCATCAAGATACTTAATCTTTTCGTTTAAGACAATTGCTTGTATAGTGTCTAACCTATGGTTCCCTCCTCGCATTTCGTGTAGTTGCCTACCACCACCATACATAGAACCCATATTCCTTAACTTTAACACTCTTTCGTATATTTCTTTGTTATCAGTTGTTATTACACCCGCGTCTCCCGCAGCTCCAAGATTCTTACCAGGATACAATGAAAAAGCAGAAACATCACCAAATGAACCAACACGCTTACCATTCCATTTAGCACCATGTGATTGAGAAGCATCTTCTATAATTCTACAATCGTTTTTATCGGATAGAGCTTTTATGTATTCTATTTCACAAGAATAACCATATAAATGGACCGGTACTATAACCATATTGTTAAAAGCTTTTCTGTTATTTTTTACAAAAACCTCTAGTTCGTGTATATCCATTTGAAAGTGGTCGTCACAATCAATAAGTTTTATGGTAGCGTTTGGTATGGCTTGTTCAGGACCAAATAAAGTAGCTATATATGTATTCGCCGGTAACACAAAACATGTGCTTCCCTGTAAGTTTAAAGATTGTACCGACAGTTTTAAAGCATCAGTACCATTTGACACCCCAACTGAATATTTGGTCCCTATAAAATTACTGAAGTTATTCTCGAACTCCTCCACCTGTTCACCTAAAATAAAATTAGACTTTTCAAATAGTTTATCCAGTTGAATCTTACAATCCTCTTTAATTATTTCCCATTGCTTATATAAATTATTAAATGCTATTTTCATTGTTCTAAAATTTTTGTTATGTTTAATGTCATATCCTTATTTGTTAAATTATTAAATAGAAACGCTTTTATACTATTATGTAATGGAGAAGTGGACTCGTAACCTATTTCTTCAAAATTATAAAGTATAGACTTATTATTGTCATCCCACTCTAAAAAGTTTCCATTAGTAAATTCGATAGTAAACAACCTATCTTTTCTACCATACTCCCAACTCGCGTTGATTTGTACAGATGTCCCGTCATATTTTAGGATACCAACCACACTATCATCTTGAGAGTTTTTCTTCCACCCAGCAAAAGCACTATCATCTTCTATATATTCGTTATTTCTTTTGAAGTCTATCCAATCAACTTCATCTGGAGTACCATCCAGTATATAATTCATTATTGAAACGTCATGAGAAGCTAAATCCCACCTGGCGTTGACATCGTATCTAACTGGACCAAAGTTTAATCTATTAGCAATAATATTTTTTGGTGACCCAGTATTTTTTATTATCTCCTTTATTTTATCAACCGCTGGATGATGTGTGAATATCCAATCTACAAATAGTGTACAGTTATTCTTTTCTTGTGAGGCATATAATTTATTACATTGTACTGTAGATAATGTCAACGGTTTTTCACAAAACACATCTACACCTTTTTCTAAAAAATATTTTACTACTTCGTAATGACTAGTTGTTGGGGTTATTACAAATACCTTATCACAATTTAATTTTTTATACGATTGTTCGTATTTATATTTCGTACCTAGTTCCTCCCAATTTATTTCACCAATCTCACAAATTGTTATATCTTTATATCCTAATTGAAGTAAATTATTTAGTATAATCTTACCCCAATAACCAAAACCTACCAACCCTATTTTATCTTTTTTATCCATACCGTTTTTATTTTTTTATTAATCGTTTAAAATCACCTCTATCACCCAATAAATGATTTTGTTTATTGGTGTAACAAGTGTATTCTTTATCTTGAGGACTAGCGTTATTTAGTGTATAGTCTAATTTAGTAGTCACATCTTTAAAAAGCAACCAACCATAGTCTAAAGCTTTTTTATATACATCCTCAACTTCTTCTATTTCCGGGTAAATCGGGTACGTAATTTTTCCCAATATATCTCCATCATCTACACCTTCATGAATTTTATGAATTGTTACCCCATGTTCACTCTCACCATTAAGTAATGCCCAATTAATCGGTCTAACACCTCTATATTTGGGTAGGGGAGCGTTATGTAGATTAATAATAGAACCACACGCCTCAATAAATGGTTTCTTTATAATAGTACCATAAAAAACTGACATTGCCAAGTCTATTTGTAATGTCTCATCTAAATCTTTATAATCTCCAGAGGACACTACAGGTACATTATTATCCTCACACCAGTTAGTTAACGAGGACGTCCACGTTGGTTCAGGCATATCAGGTACAACCGCTATAAGATTATGATTCTCCATAAACCATCTAGCAATTTTAATGGCTAATGACCCTTTACCTAATAATACTATGTTTTTTCGCTTCATCATATATTTTTTCTAACCAATAATCATTTTTAAGATACTCACCCACATCTTTATTTCTAGCCTCACTAATCCTAGATTTTAGATTTTTTATATCCGATAACTCATTTAAATCCTCAATCAAAACAGTGGGGTACAAATGGTGAATATACTTGTGTTGTTCTACATTAAATGTAAGGGCAATTCTGTTTAAATACAGTGTTTCGTAAATTCTATGATTATCACCCCTATCATTACCCTGAGCACAAACCACACCTTCATGTTCTAAAATATCCTCGACAAACTTCATATACGATTGTGAAGGTTCAGCCCAGGTTATGTGGTCATTATTTTGACTAATTTGTCTTATTGGTATTCGATGGTTTAAGTTAGTACTAACATTAAAATTAGAGTATAAAAATTTAGTTGTAGGTGAATCAACTAATGAAGAACCTAAAATAGTATTTTTTTCGTGAGCATGGTCCCAAACATATCCGTGGCCATCTCGTTTACACGCAACGGTATTCTCTATACCAATAGGAATGGACTCTAAAAGAGTATTGTCTGACAATCTATTTTGACAAAACCACTTCTTAATATTTTTAGGTGCAGCCGACACCAAGTCATCAGTAATACAGTAATCACTATTTCCAGTCACAAGAATTACATCATTAGGTAGTGACGCAATGTATGAAAACTCCTTAACCACCCAATCGGTTTTACAAAAAATTATGTTCTTACCATCATGTAATTGTGATATCTTGTTTACCTGAATCATCTCTTTTTATTAACTTATACGTTCAAAAATATGAAATCCATGTCGTTCATCTGATGTCGATAACAACTTATAATTATCGTCCGATGTTAATTCACTAACAATTCTTTTTGTTTTTTCCATTTTAGTGTCATCTAACGCCACAATAGTAGTTCTTTCCCTTAGTAACTCCCACTCTAGATAAGTTGAAAACTCACCTCCATCTAGGAGTAAGAAGTCTATAGTTTCAGGCATAGAAGAATAAACATAATCACAAACCTTATAGTCATTTAGGTCATTATTCATCCAAACAACATGTTCCCCACTAAGATTTAATGACTCCACGTATTTAACATAATCATCAAATTCTATTATTCTACCATTTATTAAGTCTACCTTATCTAAATGGTGAACTAAATTATTTTTAGCTATATTGTAAAAATTAAGATTACTCTCCAAACTAATAAATTTAGGAGAATAAAAATAACCAACATTACTTATACTGTCTAAAATCCTTTTAGTAGAACCTAAGCCTTTCCAAGTGCCAATTTCAACTATAACATTAGGTTTAGTCTCTTTAATTATATTATCCATTTGTTTTGCAAATTCTGTAGTTTCTAATATTTGTCCCTGTATTTCCATAATTCCTAATCTTTTAATTTTTTAATCCAGTAGGATAATAAATCCTCCATAGTCTGCTCAATAGATATGGTAGGTTCCCAACCAGTATGTTCTTTTAATTTACTAACATCCCCAACTTGAATTTGTATGTCTATGTCTCTATAAAAAGGTTTATATATTTCTTGTTTAATATCTTCATAAGGTATCTTGGAAGCTTTAATTAAACAGTCTGTGTAGTATTGCATTTTTTGGATTTCTTCACCACATACATTATACACATTACCATTACTTTTTTCAGTTAACATTAAAAGATAGTATGCGTTAACACAATCCCTAACATCAACAACAACCCTTTCAGTTTGTAAGTTACCTATTTTTAAAATCTTTTCTTGTGAACCTAATTTCATTTTTGCTATTTGATAAGCGTCTGAACTAATACTAAATATTTTACCACGTCTTGGTCCTGTATGACTAAAAGCTCTAGTAATAAACCCATTTAATTTACCATTTGCAAATCTTTCCTGTAGATATAAATCTATAGCTGCCTTAGAAGCACCATAAGGGTTACTAGGTAAAATTTTACTATCGGTACTCAATAACCCTACCTCTTTACATGTATCACCATAAACTTCTGAAGTACTACAAAACATAAACTTAGTGTCTGTACCTTCCAGTAAGGTTATTAAATTCATTGTCGCTGAAACATTGTCATTCCATGTCATAATAGGGTTTATAAAACTTGTTGGTGGATGACTTTGAGCAGCCAAATGAAACACCCCATCAAAACCTTCCGATAGTACTTTTTGTACACCAATAAAATCCTTTAAATCAGTATAATGAAATTTTATTGATTGTATTTCTTCTATAGTCATAACGTCAATTAAGTCCATTTCTCTTCCGTTAGCTGTTCTAACAATACCATGTACTTCATGGCCATTTTTTAACAAAAGTTTAGCTAGATGTGGTCCTGCAAAACCTGTAATTCCTGTTACTAAGTACTTCATATTTTTTATTTTTTTGTTTTTATAAATCTATTTGTTGCTTTCTGTTAATCCCTTACTTCTACATTCCATAACACGAATATTGGGACACAGACACCCACCCCTCAACATCGTTTAAAAGTGTTGTAGTCCTACCTTCTATTACATTATAATATATTTTTTTTTGTGGTAAAGACAATTGTTTCATTAAATGAAATATAGAACTATCTATGGTATGTATTTCCTGAGCCCCCTCAATAACCGGTATCCAATCAAAGATACTATCAGTTAAAGGTTGTAGGTATATTTTAGGTAAATTAGACCCTATAGTTATAGGAAATTCCCCAACACTGGAGCTTATGTTGCAAAAAATATACTTATCCGGTAAAGATAGTTTTGATAGTAATAACTTCTCACTATCGTAATCTCGCTCTATCTTAAAATTAGAATACCTCAAAGAGTAGTCCAAACCACATAGGGTATAGAAAGAAGTCTCCCAATTATTTATGTCACAATACTCAAAACCAACCCTGATTACTTTAGAATAGATTGGGTAATTATGTTGTGCTGCCGCATCATTTAAAATTGGGTCAAATTTTATGGTACTGCCTTTATATAGGGATTCAACACTTTTAAGGTTATGGCGTTTAACCGCGAGGGTAATGTCACTTCCCTTATTATCAGCTACGATTTTTCGAACCAAACCATTACAAACAATGTGGTCCCCTAACCCTAAGTGGTGATGTATGTATATACTATTATTTAACAAAGGAATGGTCGGTATTATATGACATTAGAATCTTATTAAGGAAAAAAACTTTTTTACCTTTTTTTATTATCTCTTGAAGGAATAATCCATCCTCACCTCTATAATAGTCAGGGTTATACTGGTGTGAATCAAAAACTTCTTTTTTTACTGAAACATGTCCATGGTGTATAGATGATTTACTCTTAACTTGTAGATTAGTACATGTAGGGTCAATCTCACACGGTTCATACCTAATACGACCAGTCATAGGGTCTTCTGAAAAAGATTCATTATTAGTTTGAAAACTATGGACTAACGCTACCCCATCATCCATGTATGATGCAGGAGAGTTAAAGAAATCTTCTACATATTGTAATTTATTTGGGCTAGGTATGTCATCAGCATCCATAAATGATATAATATTATTATAAGTGTCATCTTTAGTTATTACGTGTTTAACACATTCATTTCTCGCAGACGCTGGTGAATTGGAATTTTCTGATAATATAAAGTTAACATTTAATGTAGTGGGTGGTGTGACTATGGAGTCACGTTCATCTTCTTTTACCGGATTTATTAAGACAATAACATCCTCAGGTAATCTAGTTTGTAATTCTAAAGATTTAAATAAAGGCTCTAATCTTTTTACATGACTAATATGACATGGTACACATACAGTTATTCTGGTTGCTTCAGTTATTTTCATTGATTTTCTTTTATATATTGAATTAATGTCTTCTTTGCTTGCCACCCTAATAATGACTTAGCTTTTGACGCGTCCGCTAACGATACCCTGGATTCTGCTGGTCTAGCAGGTATAAATTTATATTCCCCCCCGATATATTTAGCTAAATCTAATATAGTACAATTAGTTCCCGTACCTATATTCATAACTTGACCTAAAGCAAGTGGATTCTCACATACTGACGCTGCCATATTAGCCTCAACAACATCCTCAACGTTCGTGAAATCTCTTTTTTGTAACCCATCACCAACGATAGTCATCGGAGTATTATTATTTTTTTGTCTCATAAACAACCCTATCACTGGAGCATACTGCCCTTTAAGTGGTTGCCTTTCACCATACACATTAAAATATCTAAATATTATAGTTTCTAAACCATATAATGTGTGGTACATTTTACACAAATCTTCACCACCAACCTTAGACACCGAATAAGGGTTCAAACAATCTCTATCCATAGTTTCCTTTAGTGGTGGTTTGTTATTTAACCCATATGCGGCAGATGTAGAAGAATACATAACTCTTTTCACCTTATTAATTCGTGAACATTCTAATACATTAGCAGTACCTATAAAATTAACCATACAAGCTTCTACAGGTTTTTCTATTGTAGGTTGTATTCTTGATTCAGCAGCTAAATGAAAAACATAGGTAACACCATTAAATAATGGTTCTATATCTTCATAATTTTTTATATCTAATTTGTGGTAGATAGCTTTATCATTATAATAAAAATTATCATGTGCATCTGCCGACTCATTGTCGATAACTATTACATCATGTCCATCATTAATAAGCCTATCTACTATATGGGAGCCTATAAATCCGGCTCCACCCGTTACTAAACATTTCATATTACTTTTTTTAACCAATTACCTGTTTTAATATTAAATAATCCGTCCCCACAGGAGATTCGTTTTCATCAATTCTTTCACCAATAAAACGGTAATCATCTCTTTTTATGGGAAATCTATTCCCCTCAAAAAATTCGTCATGTACGAATTTATCATCTATAAATTTATTATATATTTCTTTTAAGAACTTTTGGTCACAACCGTAACCAATAGAACCCTCTTTATGTTCTAACATAAACTTATCTATTAACTCTCGAATATTTATTTGACCCATCTTAATACCCCACATACCACCGAGAATACCTAAACTATCGTTACCGTAAGGTATTCTATGGTATGGATGGTCTCTCATAACATGTATCGTTTTACCACTATCAATCCATTCCTTAACCGCTAATTCTTCACGTAAACTAATTCTAGAATCACAATCTCTAAATACAACATAACCATTTTCATATTTATCTGAAATTAAAAATCTCCACATCATACCATCTACCTTACTCTTAGTCATATCATAAGACTCTATATTATTCTCTTTTATATAATTTTTGGATTCTTGAGTTATATTATCATCATAATAAACCACCAACGACCAATCCTTATATATTGTATTAAGTAATTTATGGTTTGATATGAGACCTTTATTGTAAATCTCTTTGTCCCCCCATAAACTAACACTTATTATTTTTTTATTTTTCATTATTAATTAATTTTTTTAAAGATTCGTCATAATTAACATCATGACCTTGTGTTTTATGAGAGTCTAATTGGGAATGTGTTAATATGCCAGGCAAAAAACTATAAGGCATTTTTTTAAGTATTGGGTAAAAAGTTAAACACCTTTCCTGTCCATGACCAATATTTTCATCATACTTAACCAAGTCAATCAAAGGTTCAAACCAAGTTAGATAATCATTAAAAACTTTATTACTCATAAAAATATTATTAGTGCTCATCCACATAGGGTTAGCGTTATTTTTAATAGCGTCTGCGATTTGTGGCTTTAATGACCCAACAACATCAGTACGATACACTTGCATTATAGCGTCATTTACCGTTTTAACCCAATCACTATTATCTATAAAGTGATAATTACTCATAGGGAAGGGGGTAAAACCAATCATTGTAGCTCCTTCATCTATAGGTCTCTGAAAGTACTGTATAAAATCATCAACCAAAATAACATCATATTCTAATAATAATACCGGGTTATCGTTAGTTATCAGTTTATTTTTCCACAGCGCATACCACCCTGTAAAAGCAGTAAATTTAGGGTACGACTCAAGATTATGTTTCAATTCACAAGCAATTATAACATTATCCAAATCTTGAATTTCTGAGTAATCACCATAACCAACAAACACATAGGTAAAGTCCCCTAACATAGAGAACTTATTATATTTATTATATTGTTTAACAATTTCTTGGTCATGAACAAATACAAATGTATTTATCTCTAGTTTTTTAATGGATACTGGTAAGTTATCTTTGTACTTTTCCGCAAAATCTAATCTATTCTGGTCCCACTCATTATTTGTCATACCAATAGATAAGTGAGTTATCTTAATGTCAGTACAGACACCTAGTTTGACACCTTCTAAATAATTAGAAAAACAAAAATCCACATCATAAAAATGAAATCCACCTACATCCTCATTAAAAGTATTTTTGATGATTGATTTATTCACCCCAAAAAATAACCCGTCAACTAACACAACATCATATAGCTTATTCCCAATGTTTTTTGAGTAGGTTGACAACCATCTCTTTCCTTCATTTTCGTGATAGACCTGGCCAACCATCTGAGATTGTACCTCCCACCATTTGCCAGTTTTACCCATATAGGACGTACCTGCTACACCAACTATGCCAGTAGATTTATTTCGTTTAAAATGGTTTAAAAGTTTTCTACCCCAATTAACTGTATCAAATTTTATATCGTCATGACAAAAAACCACAATATTATTAGAGGCTTTCTTAAGACCCATATTGTATACTTCTGTTAAAGAATACTTTCCTGGATTTTCATAAGGTAACACTTCTATTTTATGAACACCAGAAGTAGACTTTATAACTTCTACAAAATCATTATTTATTTTTTTAGTACTGAAAATTACAGATAAAGACATTATATTATATTTTTTATTATTCTATTCCTGTTGAACCAAATCCCCCATCACCTCTACTTGTGTTAGACAAGATGTTTTTTCTTGTTAATTTACACCACCTTCCAGATATTACTGGGGAAATAACCGCCTGTGCAATTCGGTCACCATTATTAACCATAAAAGGTTCATTACTAAGATTAATTAATATTACTACTATTTCCCCATTATAACCCCTATCTACAGTTCCAGGGGTATTTAATACGGTTATACCATGTTTCGCTGCTAACCCACTTCTAGGCCTTACCTGTATTTCATAACTCTCAGGCAACTCAAAATATAAACCCGTAGGTATCATAGCTCGTTCCCATGGAGATATTTCTGTAGAATTTTCTAGGTTAGCTCTTAAATCCATACCACTATCATCTAAATATTTATGTGAAGGGTCTGGATTGGGGGATATGTTTTTAAAATTAACCCTAACTTTTACATCTTCTATAGCGGCGTTTACAGCTTGTTCCTCAATTAAGTTAGCCATGTCCGCGTCTACACCCATACTCGCTAAAAGTGTGTTAGTGTCTAGAGTTTTGGAGTCAGACTTACCCGCTAACTTCTCTATACTTTTCCATGTGTTACTTGCTTCTTCTTTATTGTCCATAATACTTAGGTGTTAACTCTGGGTGAAGAAAGTCCTCGAAAGGAGCTTTAACAATTGAAACTATTTCTGAGTCTCTTGTATCTTCTGATAGATATGAAGCTAGTCTTTTATTAACCTCGAAAAGAGACTCCGCTTCTACTATATATTTAAATTTTTTAACTTTAGCATTTCCTTCGTTATCTATAACTCCGGTTTCGAATGCGACGATTGCTTGATAGTACATATTTTTATCCTTTAAAATTACACGATTTATGTGTTCCATCACACATTGGTTGATTCTGGGATTGACCACATCTACACAATGCATAATTTTCACTTACTGTTACTTTTTCACCACCTTTGGTTACTGTGGTTTCTCCTTTGACCAATATAGGTCCATTTTCTATAATATTAATTTCTACTGACATTTTTTAATTTTTTATGATTTTCTTATTAATTCTTTATACCATTCAGCACGAGTTTTCGTAACTGTTTCTAGAGTATATTGTGGAAAAACAGTCTCATGTAACCTCTCACCAAGGTCCTCTACTAACGAAGGATTGTCGATAAGTCTTTTAAGGTGTTGATACCACTGTTTATGATTTCTTTCTTTTTTTACCATTAAAGCATTTCCATGTTTATTTATCACACCTCCCTTATCTAATGCATTTATACAATCTATAGTATAAGGCCCATAATCTTGTATTACGAGAGCTTTTTTATGGAATCCAGCTTCTATGACTTTAAGTTGTGACTTTACTTTGTTAAAGACATGCTCTTTTAATGGAGCAATACTTATATCAAAATTATTATAATTAGAAGCGTAAGTTGTGATAGGTTTTGTCCAAACCCTCCTGTAGTTCGAATCCAAGTCTCCGGTAATATTCTTTTTCTTGAATGATAGTAATTCTTTTTTATATTCCTCATCATTAATTATACGATAGTTATCCGTAACTATTTTTTCGTATTTATACCATACAGATTCATGAGGTTCGATAGGCCTCTGTGTTTGTTTACCAGTCTTTTGGTCCATAACAGTCATACTCCCCCTTAAATCATAACCACATAAAACCATTTGAAATTGGTCTTTTCTCTCACCATATAATCTTCCAGCTGCACCACTAATAATTTCCAAGTCTTTAATATGGGATGAACCACCTAACCAACCAATTCTAACCTTATTAGATTTAATTTCCTGAGGGATATATTGTTTTTCTTGATGGTCGATAGCGTTAGGGTATACATGTACCTCACGATTAAGTTTACCAATTTCTTCCGCAAACACTTTAGTAGTTGTGGTTACATAGCGTGCCAATTTTAAATTCTCCTTAATTTTTTTATCGATTTCATTTGTCTTAACTATCATATGCGCTGGGTGGTCAGGTGTAGGTAACCAATAATCATCCAAATCCATTATATGAGGGATACCCCAACTAGTTAATCTTTTAGCGACTGACTTAGAAGCGTCATAATCAGGACCAATACTTCTATGGTAATGAACTAAGTCATATTTTTTCCACCACGCATCGTCATGATAAGGAGGTTCATAAACTATATCAACCCAAAATTCATCTGGGTACATATTTTGTAAGTAGGTGTGGGGGTCAACAGACCTAAATTTAGACACACCAGTTCTATCACTAGGTAGAACTAAAATTTTATATTTTGTTTTTTCCATAGATTAATGATAAAACAAAAATATTAAGATGTCAAAGGGGTTGGTGACCTATTTTAGGGTGTTACTCGATGTAATTTTACCATAAAAGACTCTATCACCTACAGTAAATTGGAAGTTTTCACCAGCACTTTTTCTAGGACCAATAGATTCGTGTAATTTAGCAGTAATTGTTTCGTCTAGTAACTCCTTAACCGCTTCTTTTATTACAGATTTTAAATTACTAGAAGAAATTTTTTTAGTGTTAGAGGATTGTTTTAATGGTGAATTGGAATTAGGTATATTAGTTGGACTGGTAGACATTCCTTGTTTATCCATTTCCGTTCTAACATTACTTAAAAAGTCCTCATCTAAACCGACACTTCCGTTAAATGGAACATCCGGTATTGGATTATTAATCATAGCTTCTTTAATAGCATCCGGTAAGTTAGAGTTATTAATTTTTTCTTCCGTAATTGAAGATTTGGGTGCCATTTGTCTTCTATCTGCTGAAGTTGGAGGTGCCATATTTGGTATTGGCTGCCCTACTGGTAAATTTTGTTCGGATATCGGTTCAATATCTTTAGGTATAGTAATATTTTCTTTTGAATAATTACCACCATCTACCTTATTCATAACTTTTTTAGCGTTTATTAAAGATTGTTGTAATGTTGATATGTCTGCCATAGTTTTAAAATTTTGAGTTGTACATCATTCGGTCCATAGAATTATCTCCTACAGGATTATATAATGGCGGTTCACCAAAAGTCAAGAATAAACTATCATCACCTTCCATAGGCTTCATGCTTTTTATTCGGTCAATCCTAAATAAACGCCAATCAGGTAAAGGTATACCTTCTTCGTTCACTTTTAAAGAGGGCCCACTAGTTTGGTAAGCTCTAATTACAGGATTATTTTTTTTAGAATAACCATAAGCAACCGGTTGTATTGTTCTAGCCTGTGCTCCTTCCGGTAATTTTTCATCATCCAGATACTTTAACTCACAGGTCTGCTTATTAGTAATAGCATCTTTAATAACACTATTAGAGACATTTTCAGTTAATAATTCTATTAATGAACCGAGTAATTTCATTTATTTATTGTTGTGGTGCGTAACCATTACCAGAATCTATATTTCCAGCACTATATTCGTTTTTCTTACTATATAGATTTGTCTTAAGATTATTAACTCTTCCAGTATTAGTTTCTCCATTACCATGAATATCAGTACGAGTACCTATATCTTCTCCAAATACGTCTAGATAGATAGCACTACCCCTACCCTTATCATCACCATCAGCCATTGCATTGGGGTGATTAGGGCTATATCCATCAGAATCTGATACTGGATAAGTATTTTTAACTAAATTTATTTCTCGGTACTGTTTAGCCAGGTCTGTTAGTTTTTGTCCTGGTTGGGTTTGATTAAAGTCTGCCATAATTATTTATTTTATTAATTCTTTTATTCGGTCTATTTCTTCATAAACCGCTCTATTATTATTTATATCATCACTACTTGTAGCTACTTTTATTTTTCTTACTTTTGTTGGGTTTTTAGACTTATCCTTGGTGTGTGTTTTTTTAAAAACATTTTCCTCACCGGCATTCTGTCTAATTTTTTTAGAGTTATAAACACTATCTCTTCTGTTATTAAGTGAATCATTTATAAATTGTAATATATCGTCACCCCCAACTACCTCATAATCTTGGTCCTCCAAGTCATTTTCTAATTCATGTTTAAACTTTTTAGCTTGTGGGTAGGTCAAACTACCGTCCTTTACCATATTACTACACCTATCATACCCCCTATCACCAGGACTTAAAGTTTTTAAATTAGATTTTAACACATCTAACAATGGGTCCGGTAATACATAACTATCGTCTTTTAAATCGTTATTCATTTCCCCAGTAGTTATTAATAATGTCTAATAATTCCTCTTTAGTTTTGCTGTTCTTATAATACTTAACAATTTTTTTTAGTTTACCGTCCATGATACCTAAATCTTTCTCAAAAACTTCCCCACCCTCAGACTTATCAGCTAAAATAACCTCAATCATTTTACGAGCCTTATCTTCCGAAAGTTTCCTCAACCGCTCTTTTTCAGTCAATCGTTGTTGACCCTTTTCATCCAAGCCAATAGTTTTACCCATAGACTCAGCTCTTTCCTTAGCTTCCAACTCATCCATATCATGCTCATCTTCAAAATACTCTATTGTTTCTTCTGCGTTTTTAAATGCAGTATCCTCAAACCCTAAAACATCACTCATATCACTTTCACCCAACTCCTCTACAGATTCTTGGTAATATCTTTTAAAATAGTTCCCACCACCAGTCCAAACACCGGTTTGGGTGGTAGCTTTAACGACATCATCTGTCGTTTTTTTAGAACTCATAGTTTTATTATTTTGAGTTCCAGGTGGAATTTTACTACTTTGAATTGTACCATCAAAATCTATTAATTCAGTAACCTCTTGAGTTTCCTCCTCCTCGTCATCCAATATCTCATCTACAATCTCCATATGTTTTGTAGTATCATTAGTTTTAGAAGCCTCATCTAAAAGTACCGCTGTAAACCTATCCGATTTAGGGTAAATATTAAATTTAAAAACTTCAGATAATTTGAGGAATGTTAATGTTTCTGTTGATTTTCCCGACATTAATCCCTCTTTAATTAACTTAAGTTCATTGATAACGTATCGTATAGCTTCTAATCTTTTCATTTTCCTTTTATTTATAAATATCTAAAGCAATCAAATAGTATTTATTAATATATGGGAACACAAAATTTAAACAATTATTATTTTAATAGACTGGATGCTAAAATTAATTACAGTGACTATTATGATTTATTTTTAGCGTCGGACGAAAAAGACTACAACCAAGAAGTAATCTGGTCTAATAACATTATAGGTTATGATGACGGTGACAGACTACCCGTCTGGATTGATTTAGATGAAACTACATGCAGCACCCAACCAGTAACAAATTGTGGGTATCAGTTTGTCCCATACACCGGATTACCTTTTACAACTTATTATACAGATAATAACTATCGACCATTCGTTATTTTAAGTAAAAATAATTGGTCAAAAGCAAAATCAACATGTGAATGTCCTTATACAGGACAAACACCATTTAAAATATGTGACGCTATATTCACCGGCCTGGATAACGGGTTATATAATATAGAACAATTTAAAAATAAGGATTGTATATCTTTATACGATACTTTGCCAGCCCCACTTACATTTGATATTTTTTCTTACGATGTAAGGTTTAAAATGCATCAAGTTAAAGGATTTGGTTATCCACAAACAGCATCTAATTCTTATGTTTGGTATACTGATACAAGTATTTTGAATAACTCAGACGCGTCCGGATACTATCAAGACCTAAGAGGTGGGTTTTATCAAGGATTCTATAAATTATATGGTTACCCATATGAAGTACTCCCAACAAGACCAAACAAAGGATGGTCATTTGAAACTTATTTAAAATTAAATACCATATCAGATAGTATCTATCAGTTATGTGACCCTAATGGTGATTTAACTAGTATACCCCCATGTTGTAGGCCTCCAGTATTAGACGAAACAGTTATTTGTGGGTATAATGGTAATTGTTACAATACAAGTGGTTGGAACAATATGCAAGAATCAACTACAGCAAGCACTCTATATTTTGGTAGTGCAACCACTATTTGTAGTCCTCTTGCCGCATCCAATCAGGAACCAAACAATCTATTAAATTATAGTCAACCAATGCTAGCGGGCATCGCTCTTGGTCCAACAGGTAACGGAGGATTCTTTTTCTATAAAGGACTACGAGCTGAGGACAAGTACCAAAATAGAGGAGGACAATCCGCGGACACACAATTAGACTATCTATCAGCTTGTACTACCTTAACAGGTATTACAGGGTGTTGTAATACAGCGGAGGATGAGGTAAAGTTAACAAACCAGAACAAATCCCCAAACCCAGAATACGATGTATATAGTAATGCTTTTGGTGTTAGACTAACTGACGATATGAGGTTAGGGTATAGAACCCTCAGGTACACCGGTACTTGTAAGACCACAGGAAGTACGGAAATCTATAACTATTCTACTCACGAATACGAATCAGAAGATTGTAATACCGGTATGACGTTTGATTGTGGGTATGATATAGAAGAAAGTTATTCGGAACCAATATGTCAATTTATAACACATAGTGGCAATTGTTCACAAACCTGGATTCAGGTAGATGTTGTTTTTGATAGAAACCTTTATCTAGAGGACTGTGAGATATATAATAATGGTGGCATTAACGATTTAGTTAAGATTAGGTTAGATAAGTTTGAAAGGTACGGCAGTCACGTCGCTAGTACCGGTGGCCCTTTTGGGTGCCACCCAACAACACCAACGCCAGACAAAAAACCGTGTAAAGACGAATACCCTAGATTTATAGAAGACGCATATTTTAATTTTGATTGTCATGGAGCAGAAGTACAAAAATGGTTTAATGAAAGAGAATATAGATTAGGGACACTCACATTTTATGTGAATGGTAGAAGAGTACATACAGTAGAGAACTATGAAGAGATAATACCTAGACAGTTAAACACTAATAAACAAACCCAAGTAGGTGTTGCATATAACATGTCTTGGGGTGGTGGTACTTTTGGACTTAGAGAAGGTTTATTACAACAGAATATACCCCTTACTGGTGACCAATGTATCATAACCAGCACCACGACTACAACTCATATAGACCTAACACCAGACAGACGATTACTTAGTGATAATTTTGGAGGTTCTTTTGTTGGGGGCATATCACAGATGATGTATTATGAGGTACCATTAACACCAGATGAAATATACCATAATTTTTTAATCAATAAAGACAGATATTCTTTAGTAGATTGTGAGGAATGTAAAAATTGTAATAATGGTTGTGAAGATTGTGGAACACCACCCCCACAAATAACAATAGAACAGCCTGACCCTGACCCAACACCTACAGGATGCCCACCCCAAACTATTGTAACACCACCAGGAACTTGTAGTGGGATGACATTTGGTGGTACAGCGACTACCACAGAACAACAAGAATACTTTATAAACCCAGCAAACGGAAATCAATCAGTGTCTTTTGGAGACGTTTATTTTGAAGTAGAAAGAGGACAGAGTACTCCAGGTTGTGCAGGTTGTAACGGATTCAATGGAGGTTTATTCATTCTATACCGAATAACATCATATTCCGCTACTTATAATGGTGTGACAAACACTTGGAATACCATAGGCACAACAGATGACTGGATTACCGTAGGGTTATGGTTAATTAACCAAGGTGCACCAATTGGCCCAACAATGACCTACGCTCAAGTTGAGGCAGTTCCCGGAGTACATCTTTCGATAACGAGTATGGCACCATGTGCGGGTTGTTATTAACTAATATGTATGATATTTATAATAAAATAAGATAAATGGAATTTTTTATAAGAAAAAACTCGATAGAACCGATACTTAAAATGCAACTCGTGCAAGATGGGAGAAATGACTTTAAAAACTTCCACGAAAAACTTGCAAACTCAAGTATATACTTCTCAATGAAAGATACTGAAACCGGCATACCTAAAATATTAAATAAAAGTGGTGGTATTGTGTCTAAAACACCGACATCTGTAAATTCTGATGTGGAATATTATGTGTATTATAAATGGCAACCAAACGATGTTAAAAAAGAAGGTAGATTTGAAGGGCAATTTATTATATATTTTCATGAACAAAATTGTTCCGAATTAATTGTTCCTATCCGGGAAAATTTATATATTAACATTAGTGATTCTTTTGTTAGTTCACCATGTATCTTACCTTGTTAATTTTATTGATTAACTAACATTATTTATCTATCTTTGTATGTAATCACATGGAAGAATTAAACAAAGAAAATATGGTAGAGAAAGCTACTCCACAGGAGATAGAAGAGTTTTTACTGGGTAATGACCCAGAAAAATACATTGTAGCCTTAGAATATGGGTGGAGAAGTAGTAAAATATATAAAATAAAAGAAGACCCAAATAAAGGTAAGATAATTGAAACGGACACCTTTGTCCCTTTCTGTTGGGTTGGGGACTTGAGTAAGAAGAATTTTTATCGTGGAAGTAAGCAAGCACAAAAAGAAGCTATAACTAAGTACGGAATACTAATAGAAAAGTTACATTCTGGTGACGATGTAAGATTAAATAACGGTCTAACTTACTTAATAAAAACAACAAAAACTTATAGAGATTTAGTAAGCTTTTTTAAACAAGGTGGTCTGAATCCTTGGGGTGAAGATAATAGAGACGCTATAATGATTTTACCACCTATAGAACAATACCTAGTACAAAAAGAAAAAAGGTTATTTAAGGGGTTTGAATCTTATGATGACATACATAGATTTGTTTTTGATTTAGAGACTACATCATTAAACCCGGAAGATGGAAGAATTTTTATGATTGGTATGAAGGACAATAGAGGGTTTGAAAAAGTTATAGAGATTGGTGATAGTGAGGTTGAAGAATCTGAAGCTATATATCAATTCTTTGAAACAATACAAGAAATACAACCAAGTATAGTGGGTGGATACAACTCATCTAATTTTGATTGGAATTGGTTATTTAAACGTGCTGAAATATTACAAATGGATACCAAGAAGTTTAAAACTATGAATCCAAATGAAGGATATAAATTTAAGGATAGTGTTTTAAAATTGGGGGCGGAAATAGAAGAGTACCAACAAATAAAGATATGGGGGTGTAATTCATTAGATATTGCACATTCGGTAAGACGTGCACAAACAATTAATTCAGAAATAAAAAGTTGGGGACTAAAGTACATAACCAAGTTTGCCAAGTCAGAAAAACCTAACCGAGTGTATGTTGAGGGTGATAAAATAGCCTCAACACATAGAGAGAATAAAGAGTTTTATTTAAATGTAGATAACGGAAAATATAAACCGGTTGGCTCTGAAGGTTTGTTTGATATAGATAAAAAGTTCCCTGATGTTTATAAAAAAGTTGGTGGAGCTAAAATAGTTGAACAATATCTAATGGATGACTTATGGGAGACTATGGAAGTGGACGAACAATTTAACCAAGGTTCGTTTCTATTAGCAAGTATGGTACCAACCTCCTACGAAAGAGTATCCACAATGGGGACAGCTACACTTTGGAAAATGTTAATGTTGGCTTGGTCATACCGTAAAAGGCTAGCCGTCCCAGCAAAAGACTCTAAAAGACCTTTTGTTGGTGGGTTATCTAGATTAGTTAAAACCGGATACTCAACAAACGTATTAAAGTTAGACTTTAGTTCACTTTACCCATCAATACAACTTGTACATAATGTTTTTCCAGAGTGTGACATTACTGACGCTATGAAAGGAATGTTAAAATATTTTAGAGATACTAGAATTAAATATAAAAATTTAGCTTCTGAATATTACGGTAGTGATAAAAAGAAATCGGAGTCTTTTGGTAGGAAACAATTACCCATAAAAATATTTATTAATTCTATGTTTGGTTCTTTATCAGCTCCACAAGTATTTCCTTGGGGTGATATGAATATGGGGGAAAAGATAACTTGTACAGCTAGACAATACCTAAGACAAATGGTGAAATTTTTTATGGATAAAGGTTATGACCCATTGGTTATGGATACGGACGGAGTCAATTTTTCTTGCCCTATGGATGTCGAAGAAAGGGACTATATTGGTTTAGGTAATAATGAATTGGTTGAAGAAGGTAAAGAATATAAGGGTAGTGAGGCTGACGTCGCAGAATATAATGATTTATTTATGAGGGGGGAGATGGGACTCGATACCGATGGACAATGGCCTTCATGTATTAATGTAGCTAGAAAGAATTATGCTTTATTAATGTCTAGTGGAAAAGTTAAGTTAACAGGAAACTCAATAAAATCTAAAAAAATTCAGGGTTATCTAGAAACCTTCATAGATAAAGGATTAAGAATGTTATTAGAAGGTAAAGGTGGTGAGTTTGTGGAGTATTATTATGAGTATTTACAAAAAATATACGACAGAGACATATTACTAGCAAAAATAGCTAATAAATCTAGGATAAAACAAACTATAGAATCTTATAAAAAAAGATGTACACAAAGAACAAAAGCTGGTAATTTAATGGCGAGACAAGCACACATGGAATTAGTTATAGCTAATAATATACCAGTATCTTTAGGTGACACAATTCATTATGTAAATAATGGCACCGCTATGTCACATGGTGATGTACAAAGAAAAAAGAAAAAGGATGGGACCGAAGAAATTGTTTTAAATTCATATTTAATTTCTGAAAATGATTTAGAAAACGGAATGAAGGGAGAATATAATGTACCTAGATATATTTCCACATTTAATAAACGAGTAGAACCCCTACTAGTTTGTTTTAAAAAGGAAGTGAGAGATTGCTTATTAAAAAAGAAACCAGAAGATAGAGAATATTATACTAAAACCCAATGTGAGTTAATTAATGGGGTACCGAGAAAAGAAGCAGACCAAGACTCTTTAGAGGAAATACTTACACTATCACCAGAAGAAAAACTATATTGGGAAAAAATGGGGTTATCAGAAAATTCTTTTATGGAAGACTTAAACCTCCTTAATACCGTCTGAGCCAACTACAACCCAACAAGAGAGAGACTCAACAAAAACCAATTCAATACAACTATCACCATCTAAGTTCAAAGAAGACCAACGATTATCAATAAGGCCAACATCTGGAGTTATTTCTACCCCGGACAAAGACTTGATTTTTATTTTTTTATCTACAGTAGAATTCAAGGCTATTTTAGATTTGGTTGTGACAACTAAAAGATATTCTCCATTTGTTGTATAATCCTCATCTACCACCCTAGTTACATTATCGGCCTCAGAAACACCATTACCTATATTACTTGTCAGGAAATTCATCGACGACTTATTCTCCTCAACCAAACGCAGGTTATTTTTATATATAAATTGCGTAAGATTTAATAACGCAACGGATAATAATTTATAATGGACGTTATCGGGTTCACCCTCCAAATTATAAGCTACTAATTCGGTAAACCCTAATTCATGTAGTTCTTCCGCTATAAGTCCATATCCCTCACTATCAGTTTCTTTATAATTAAAGAAATAGGTACTTAACTCCAATAATTTAAAATATCTATTAGCTGGAACCTCTCTAAGATTATGTTTATATCTTCTAGAAGATGACGCGTCCCTAGTAACATTTCCCTTAACATCAATCATCAGGTCAACACCTGCACCCCAAATAACCCCATCAGGTAATAATTTATCTCGAGATATTTGTAGTGTACTAGCACTAAATCCAGGGTTAGAGGTCCCACCAGATATTGAACTCATAGGTAGTTGACCTATTGCCACAACAGGGGTATACCCTGTTACTGATGAAAAAGATGTCACTGTAACAACACACGAAGCTGAAGTCGCGGAATACGCTCCCACAACTAGAGTACTTGCGGTAGTACACGCACTACAATTGGTACATCCACTTGCCGCTAGAGGAGTTTCAAATAATAACGGAGTAGCGACACTAAAGTCTTTACCAACACTTAAATCCTGTTCCATTGATGTTGAACCCGAAAATAAAGCATTTGTGTCCGTATACTGTCTTAATTGTCTACTATAATCTACTTTAGTGTAAAATGCCATTTTATATTACGAATATAGAACCTGGATTCATTGGTCTAAACCCAAGTGATTTATTTAAATTTTCAGCTTCTAAAGCTTTTCTTTCTAACATTTTATCGTTACGCAATCTCTCTAGTCTTGCCATTAATTCTTCCACTAGTTTCGCTATTTCATCTTTAGACTCACTAAGTAAGTCAGCATACTCCATAGTTAGTTCAGAATCTGGCGTCTTAAGATTTCCACTAAATTTACCTCTTACCCTACCTAACATTTCTTTTGCTTTTGCGAAAAAGTAACGTCTAACCCATGCTTGGGCTGGTGGATTAAGTTCTGTAAAGGTCATTTCATCTAAAGTAACATCACTAGGTAACAACACGATATCTTTATTGGCCGCCAAACACTCATCTCTATTTGCTGGGCCTGAATCATAATACCAGTACCATACTCTTTGTTGTCTCGCTTCAATAGAACCAAAATCGAATCGTCCACCCGGAACGTTCATAAGATGTACATATTTAGGTCCATGTACACCCCCGGCACCAGCCGTAATTCTATAAGTCATCTCACCACCGATAAGTCTATTTTTAAGATTCCTATCCTGCATTCTTAACAAAATATCAAATGCGGGCATTAAGAAATAAGAACCCTGAACACCCATTTGTGCAAAACCACCAGGACCTCCCATACCCATACCACCACCGAAACCACCAAAAGCACCTAAAAACGGGTCAATAAAAGACTCATTTAACTCTGCTCTGGTATACCACATAATTTCATTAATTTCTCTACCCGCTGGAATTTCATAGATTTGTGTGTTAGCACTTAAATTAAAATAGTCTTGTTTTAACTGGTATGGTCCTCCTGCTTGTAAACCAACTATTTTGGAGTAAGCATAAGTGAACGAAGTTTCAAAACTTAAATCCCTAGTTAGAAACGCGCTAGTTAGTGATATGACATCTAGGTCTTGACCATATAAGGAAGACCATTGATTCTCTATTAACCAATCCTGAACATACTGACCATAATCAAGTATAGCCAACTCAATCGCGGTATCTAACATTTCATCTTCCAGTTCCACCCCTCTAATAGGAGCGCCTAACATATGTCTTATTTGACTAAATAATTTTTCTCTTTTTGCTGGTTCAATTGTTGCTGGCATAATATATCCTTTTTATATAAATACTTGGAAGTTGGCATTAAAAAAGGTCCCATAAGGACCTTTCATAAAATATGTGTTTAAATGAGGATTATTTAGTATATGAATCAAGTATTGACTTTAATTCTGTAACGGCTTTATTTTTAGCGTCTGCAAGTTCTTTATCGGTAAGTGCAGGTTCGGATTTTTTCCACGCAGTGGCAGAAACCTTTTTAATTCTGGTAACAGCTTCCGAAAGTTTACTAAGCATATCATCAAAACTATTGGCTCCCATCAACGCTTCTTGTGCCGCAGTTGGTCTACTTCCAGCGGCCCAACCAGAACCAACATTTTTTTGTTCTTTAATAACTCGTTCTACAATTCTTTTTAAAGTACCTTCATTAACCTTAATAACCTTACCTTCTCTAACCCCTTTTAACGCGTTATACATTTTTCCATAACCCTCAGATTTTTCATTTTTTTCAGTTACTTCGTTTTCCTCTGTATGTTCTTTTTCTTCTATTTCACCATCAGTTATATTATCATATAAATCTTCTATATATCTTTTAGCGTTCTTAATTTTTTTATTCATAGCTTTTGTTATCGTAACATCACCTATTTTTTGACCTGTTGTCACCTGGTCCAATTTCTTTAACGCGTCAAATGAGTTTTTTAAATCTTTCTTCAAGGCACTTTCTGAACGAGCACTCTTTTCTTCAGTTAATGTAGTTAACTGCTCCTTAAGCTGTTTTTTGGTAAATTCTTTTTTATTCATCACAATTGTTTATTATAAATATACGTAAAAGTATGTTTCTACAAACCATTAAGTATTTCACCTAAAATATCCTCTTCATTTATATTATCACCCATAACCGTATCTATAACAGACTTCTTTTTATTAACCAATTCGTAAATTGTTCTTTCTATTGTATTATCATAAATAGGGTACATACAGGATACTTTTTTGTCTTGGCCTATTCTAAATGCTCTATCTTCACATTGTGACATGTCCGAAGGTACGAATGATAAGTCATTAAATATAACCACCTCAGCTGCGGTTAATGTAATTCCCACACCCGCGGCTTTTATATTACCAATAAAAACTTTTACCTTATCATCATTTTGAAAGTTATCCACACTTTTTTGACGGTCCTCTTTTTTCATAGTACCATTAAGAATTACGGATTCTTTTTTATATTTCTCATGTAAAGTCATTAAAGGTTCAGTAAAATTTGTGAATACAATAACTTTTTTATCTTGTTGCAAACATTGCTCAATAAGTTGTGAGGTCTCCTTAACTTTCTCTAACGCAATAATTTGTCTCACTTTCATTAGTTTTGATAGTTGGATAGATAACCCCCTATTTCTATTTTGTCTTCTCCAGTCTAGATATTCACCCATCTCACTTTCATATAATTTAGACTTTAACTCCATATGGATGGGAGTTATAATCTTATCAGGTAAATCTAAAACCTCATCCTTTAGTCTACGTAGAACCCTATCATTAGTTTTATCTCTTAACTCCTCCAGATTAGTCGCACCAAAAGTCAACCAAATCTTACGATACCCTCTAAAAATTTGTTTACCATCACAGTAACGTCTAACATAACTAATCCAATTATTAGCAACTCTAGAACCCACCAATTTCAATAAATTATAATAGTTCATCGGTCTAGAAGTCATTGGTGTACCAGACAATAACCATAATCTATCTATTTTAGTTGTAAGATTGTTAACCAATTTAGTTCGTTGAGCTTTACCATTGGAAACATAGTGAGCCTCGTCTATGATAACCAAATCAAAGTTATAGTCTAAGATGGTTGTTTTTTTATCCGAATCCCTTGGTAAGGAATGAAAGTTTTTCAAAATATCATAATTTATGATAACATACTTACCATCTTCCCACTTCTTACCCTCCACAATACCAACACTATCTTTGGTGTAATTTTCTATTTCTCTTTTCCAATTAACCTTTAAAGAAGCTGGACATATAATTAACACCTTTTTTAGGTTAAGATTAATAGCTGCCATAATCGCGGAACTAGTCTTACCTAACCCCATATCATCTGCCAATATATATTTTTTATTGGATACTAATTTTACGATAGCTTGTTTTTGGTGTTCAAAAGGAGGACGATGTGAAAACACCTTAAAATCCACATCAAGGTCGGGTGATTCTCTTGGGACAATTTGATTTTTAGGGACCCAAAATGAATGAAGTTTCTGGCTTTCAATTATTTTACCCCACACATGGTACGCTTTATCAGTTTCCGATAAAAGTTTTTCTATCCATATAGATTTAGGTGGTGTTTGTAGAAATTGGGTGGACATCAACTCTTTAGATAGATAATCGTCAATCTCCATCCACAATCTAACAACCTTAGGTTTTTCATTATAATTTTTATTAATATAATCTGACTGAGAACGTGTGAGTGTGAAAGTTTTACTATTAAGCATATTATTTTTTAGGCCGATAATGTAGTTATTGGCCCCATCATATTTAGCTAATGAATTTTTAGCTTTAATCTCTGGAGGAAAATTTTCCATAGTAAAGTATAATAAAAAGAGAAAAGAAAGACAAATTGTATTTATAATAAAAGGGAAACTTATATGGCAAATAAAAAAATACCTATTACAAGAATATCTAGATTTTTTAGTTCTGAAGATTTCCAGTTAGAACAGGACGTCGGGATGGAATGGTTACATGGTGATATGCATTTTACCATGGTTTTATTTAGAGTAGATAAAAAATTATCAGATGTAGATGATGTATATGGTGAATCCGGACCAGAAGAAATAAGATACAAACCACCAGTGGAGTTTAATGCTTACGTAAAAATAGACACACCAAGTAACAAAAGTTATGGAAGTGGGTTGGTGAATCAGATGGAACCAGGAAATATGACCCTAGGTGTGTACAATAAACATTTAGAAGAATTAAATATTGATATAAATTATGGGGATTATATTGGTTACCCAGAAAATGAAACAACTATGAGATATTATGTGGTTGCAAATGATGGTAGGGTAACTTCGGACATACAACACACTATAGGTGGGTATAAAGCTTTCTACAGAACCATAGTATGTTCATGGGTTAGTGAAAATGAATTTAAAGGAATATAATGGCAATACCTAAAAAAATAAAAAAAACTTTAAATATAGCTCCAGGTCCAGTGCAGGGACATTATCCTAGTGGGTATAATGGAATTACTACACCTAATAGAAGAAAGGAGTTAACGGATTTAATCACTGACGACGGCACCTATTTACCTAAATCTATTTTACACGCTGATTTAGATAGAGGTATGTTAGATTTTGTAGAAGAACAACTAAAAACAGTAACGTCTGGAAAGAAGGTTAATGTTATAGATAGAATCCTCACATTGCAAAGGTGGGGAGAATTTTCACAAACATGGAAATTTGCAAACCAAGATAAAAATGTTGAACTACCATTTATTGTGGTTGTTAGACAACCTGATGTACAGTACGGCAGTAACCCCGCTTTACAATATACCATTCCTGATAGAAAACAATTCCATTACGCAAAAGTACCAACCTGGGACGGTAACCGAAAAGGCTACGACATATACACCATACCGCAACCAGTTCCAGTAGACATTATATATGACGTAAAAATAATTTGTAATAGGATGAGAGAGTTGAACAACTTTAATAGAGTGGTGTTACAAAAATTCACATCAAAACAAGCATACACGTTTGTGAAAGGACACTACATCCCTATTGTTATGCAATCAATAGGTGACGAAAGCCAAATTGATACAGAAGACAGAAGATACTACCAACAAAATTATCAGTTTCAACTACAAGGGTTTTTATTAGACGAAGAAGAGTTTGAAGTTAAACCAGCTATAACTAGAAGTTTGGTTATGTTTGGTTTTGATGAAAAAGATAGAAAGGGTGACCCTAAAACTCTAGGAAAAAAGAATAGTGATAAGGTAAAAACTAAAGTAAGTTTTGTAGGACTAGTTAATACATTTACTATAAGTTACAAATATAAAGCAAATATTAACTTAATAAGAACAAATAATGTCGTACTAAATTCAGAAAAGTTTTTTGTTAACGGCATACAGATAACCACAAACATTGAGGTTAGTCCGGGAGACACTATGGTGATTGAGATAGCTAAGAACATACCAACAGAAGACTCGTCAGTAACCATAGAAGAGACTTTGGTTTAATAATTACTCCCCGTATATATCTTTTTTCTTAGAACATTTATCTAAAATTAACTGTTCGACGAACGCAAACATCTTCAGACCATGTTTAGTACAATATATTTTTAATAAACTATGGACTTCCGAACTTATTTTTAAATTTTTGATTTTGGGTTTTTTATCTTCTAAAGGCATTTACAAGGGTATTATTAATATAAGTAGAATATAGTATGAAAAAAGTATGAAAAAATACCTACTAACACCCAAATAACCCTTTTATTGTGAAAACTTTTGGTTTTACCCGTTATATTTATAGTAGAATAAAAGAATAATAATTAATTAAAAATAATATAATATGGCAGAAGGTAATAGAGTATTTGTTTCTCCAGGGGTATATACTTCTGAGAAAGATTTAACATTTGTAGCACAAAGTGTTGGTGTTACTACATTAGGTGTAGTTGGTGAAACCTTAAAAGGACCAGCATTTGAACCTATATACATCCAATCATGGGATGATTACGTTACACGATTTGGTGGTACATCACCAGTGACCTATGTTGATTCACAAATTCCGAAGTATGAATTAGGATACATCGCTAAAGAATACCTTAGCCAATCCAATCAACTATTTGTATCACGAGTATTAGGTCTTAGTGGTTATGACGCAGGACCATCGTGGTCAGTTAAGACTTTTGGAGCTTTAGACCCTAAAAGTTTTTCGTCAGCAACATCAGCTGTAACTACTGGAACCACATTACTACCATTCTTTATACCAATGACTGGTGCTGGTGGAACCGTAGGAACTTCAGCTTTTACTAATGACAATACAGTTAATCCAATTGACTGGTTTAGTAGCTTACCAGCAGTAATTCGTAATCATTTTAATTACGAAACAATAACATTAAACAATGGAAATACAACAACCCTAAATCAAATGATATTGGACTGGTTCCAAGCGAGTATAATTTATTCTGGAGCTACAGGTTATCCAGAGATGACCGGAAATCCAGGAGCTCAAACTACAGCTTGGTACGACGGTTCAATCTTCCAATTTGGTTGTGTGACAGAAGGAATGACTCAACAAGCGACAGCAACTACAATGGCCTACCCAGTATCGGGTACAGGTACAACAGTAGTCTATAACGAATTAGGTACTTCTTGTGAGGACGCCTACTCAACACCACAATATAATTATCTTAATGACGCGTGGTACTATGGTCTATTTGACGCTATTAATACTGAATGTTGTACAGGGACCACATATAGCGGAGTTAGTTTCCAAATTTATAATAATCCAAATGTAACTGTTATTAGTGCATGTACAGGAACATCAAGTGGAGGAACTCTTATTTATTCAGGTAGAGCGGCAATTGACTATATGGAGTGGACTAATGTAACAGCGGACCCAGACTATGACGGTATGGTTGTTTTAACATTTAGGTCTAGAGGATTAAGTAGTAAAGCAAGTGGAGGTCCAGTATATGATATAAGTGCAAATACAGTGGCTTTTGACTGCACAGGAAGTTATTATAAAGTATTGGAAAACCCATTTGCGTCATTTGGTATTAGTGCTAATACTAATAATGGAACTATCTACACATTCAAAACATCTATGGCTAACACCGCTCAAGACTATGTATCTAGAGTATTTGGTAGAAGCCCATTTGATAAGAAAAGAGAAGATGTACCTTTATTTGTTGAAGAGACATACCCTAACTTATTAACTGACGCTTGGAAAAAGGGTAAAATTAGAGGACTTCAGTGTTGTCTTACACACTTACCAGGAGCGAGAGAAACGGTAAATACAAATACCATCGCGTGGTACATGAGAGAATGGGCAACACCAGAAACTCCATATATAGTTTCTGAATTACAAGGTACAGATGTTTATAGACTATTTAAATTCATATCAATTTCTGACGGAAATTCAGCAAACAGAGAGATTAAAGTCTCAATAATAAACCTTTCTTTTGAAAGAGGTGAGTTTGATATATTAGTGAGAGACTTCTGGGATACAGACGCAAACCCAATTATTTTAGAAAAATATACAAGATGTAGTTTAAATCCAGAATTAGTATCTTTTGTTGGTAGAAAAATAGGTACATCTACTGGTGAATTTGAATTAAAATCTAAATTTGTTATGTTGTTCTTAGCTGACGGATTATTAGACGGTACGTTTACCGGTTCCTTACCAGCTGGATTCGAAGGGTATAGATTCAGACCATATGCTGATTGTGCATTGAGTCCTCGTATTGAATATAAGACTAAGTACTATAAGCCTGGTGATGTGGTTTTCGACCCACCATTTGGTAGTGGTACAGCAAATAACCGTACTATAAGTGGTGGTGACAAAGTATCCAAAGTATACTTAGGAGTATCCGATAGTATTGGAGCTGGTTATGATACAGACTTCTTTGCATATAAAGGAGCTATCCCACCAACAATATGTACTGGTACAGTAGGTGGTGAATGGAGCGTAATCACAAAAGGATTCCACATGGACTCGGGAGCAACAGTAGTAGTCGGTGGTAGTGGTTCATATACTGACTGGTCAGCAACATCATTAAACGGACAACAAATATTTGACTGTGGGGTCGCTCAATTTAATCACGAACCTACCCTTAGTAGTGAAGCTTATAAATCATTAAGGTCTCGTAAATTTACTATAGCACCTTATGGTGGATTTGATGGTTGGGATATATACAGAAAAACAAGAACTAATACTGACGACTATAGAATGGGACTAACAGGGTTCTTAAATGGTGCGTGTAACAGTACAGAATTCCCAACAGCAACCGGAGCTGGTACATTTAAAAAGATTAGTACTAGTGAAGCTAACACAGATTATTTTGCATACCTTAGAGGTATCAACAATTTCAGTAACCCTGAATCTGTAGATATTAATGTATTTACAACTCCAGGGTTAGATTATGTTGATAATTTAGGTTTGGTTAATGAAGCAATAGATATGGTAGAAACTGATAGAGCGGATTCTTTATATGTTGTTACAACACCAGACTACAATATGTTTGTACCAAATACAACAGACCCAACTAATATGATTTCACCGGATAGTGCTGTAGATAATGTTGAAGACTCACTAATAGACTCAAATTATACAGCTACATATTATCCTTGGGTACAAGTTAGGGATTCAGCAAATAATAAACAAATTTACATCCCACCAACAGCGGACGTAATGAGAAATATTGCTTTAACTGATAACATAGCATTCCCATGGTTCGCTTCAGCGGGTTATACTAGAGGTGTTGTAAACGCGGTAAAAGCAAGAAAGAAATTAACATTAGACGAGAGAGACACATTATATGTGGGTAGAATTAATCCTATCGCGACATTTAGTGATGTTGGACCTATAATTTGGGGAAATAAAACTCTTCAGATAAAAGAATCGGCTTTAGATAGAATTAATGTGAGAAGATTGTTGTTACAAACTAGAAAATTAATTTCAGCTGTAGCTGTAAGATTAATATTTGAACAAAATGACGAGATAGTGAGACAACAATTCCTAGATTTAGTTAACCCAATACTTGATTCTATTAGAAGAGACAGAGGATTAACGGACTTTAGAGTTGTACTTTCGAGTGACCCAGCAGAAATTGACAGAAATGAAATGAATGGTAAGATTTACATCAAACCAACTAGAGCATTAGAATATATATTTGTTGAGTTCCTGATTACTCCAACTGGAGCTTCTTTTGAAGACGTCTAGTATTTATAATAAAAATATAGTTTAAAATGAAATTTACTAAAAAAATATTAACAGAAAATCTATTTTTGTCTACTGACAACCCTAAGTTTTTTACTAAAGGAAGAAAACAAAATGTTGTAATTAGTGAAGACCAACTAGAGAGGTTGTTAAATGTAATTAAAGAAGATACTAATATTAAGGAATTAGACGGCATTATAAAAGAGGCTAATGATTTAATTCGACACGCTATTCTGACAGAAAACTTACATTTACACCTAAATGAATATATATTATCCGAACAATCTGAATGGCAAGGTCGTAACCCTGGAAGTTCAGCGTCTGAGGGGATAGAAAATATTTTAAATGGGATAAAGAAAGCTTATGATATGATTAAAGATAGTGAAACCAGACGAAGGTTAGCTAACTCAATGACTAAATTAGGTAATTTTATGACTATCACAGCTGACGCTATAGGTTCAGGTAGAGACCAAAGAGCTATGAAATCTGCAGACTCCTTAAGAGAACCACTTCCTTACCCAGAATTAGAAACAGTAAGTGTGGAGGATGAAATAGAAGAAAGGTTAGGTAAAGGTGACTATACATTAACTAAAGAAGAAATTGAAGATAAAGGAAAGTTACTCGAAGAAGATATTAAAAAGATGAAACAAGTGATTAATCCCATACCAAAAATATAATAATGTCAATAAAAAAAGGTCCTTTCGGACCTTTTTTTTATGGTACTAATTTACCCCCATTTAAAAGTATTAGAACTAATATCATTGGAGCCAATATCGGTGCTTTAAGGACGTGTGTTATGATGTAGAATACATACCATTTATTACTAGGTACATCCCCACGCTTAGACTCAAACGACAAGTATGCAGCACGAATATCTTTTTCATTAATTAATAAAAACACAAACATCAGTATTTGTGACAGACAAAGGTAAGTTATTATATATTCTAACATAATTTTATTTTTTTAAGGGTTAAACTTCTATATTAATATATACGAATTATTATTAATAAGGTTACTTATAATCAGGTCTAAACGCTATAAAGCCATTATAATTGTCAAAAGAATAGATTTCTTGTAATGTAAAAATAACCATACCGTCATCTTCTAAAAATAAAAATCCGTAATTACCATTATAAGAATCATGTACATTATAAGTTATGCCATGACCATCTATTTGACTGACACTCATTATAGTTAATTCATACGACTCAACAATACCAGTTTTATCTGACATACGTGAAATAGATATACTCGACATTGAAGTGTCTATATGGACAGTATTCTTTGATTCACTAAAATTATTCACAACTATGTTAGGTATGTCACTAGATTTTAATGAACCAGAATATTCCGGTAACGAAATAGACATGTTATACGTAAGGTCCAACACCTCTACCTGCTGTGCTGGAGAAATTAAAGGTAGTGTTATTAGTAATAATATTGTTATAATGTTTTTCATACTACAAAGATAATAAATAAAATTGAATAAACAAAATTAAATTGTATTTATATTATATGAAAAAAGATATTATTTTGACAGAAAAACAACTAAAGTATGTACTAGGTTCGTTAAACGAAAATTCTTCAGACCCATCCGTAATACGTGCATATTCTTTTGATTGGGACGACAATATTATTAATATGCCCACAACTATTAAAATGTTAAGAAAGACTGATTCTGGGGTAGAAAAAGTTAATGTTAGTACCGCTGATTTTGCTTTATTGAGAGATAATGATGATTATGAATTAGACGAGGGAGCGTTTGATAATTTTATAGGGGATGAATCTTTCTTAAGTGATTTAGAAACGGCATTACAAAATAATTCTTTCGCTCCGTCTTTCGAGAAATTTAAAGAAGCTCTACTATACGCAAACCCTATTTCTATTATTACCGCTAGAGGACAGAGCCCGGAGGTTTTGAGAAAAGGGATGGATTTGGTTATATCGTACACTTTTAATGAAGAAGAATTAAACAGAATGATTGATAATATCCAACAAACTATTCCCGAGTTAGAAGGTGAGGACCCAGATACCACTCTAAGAATCTATCTAGACAGTCAAGACTATCACCCAGTAACCTCCCCACAGTTTATGGAAAAATTCGGAACTAGTGAAGAATCAGCACTTAATCCGGAAGAAAATAAAAAAATAGCTTTAAGAGATTACGTAACTAAAATAGTTCACCAAGCTAAACAAATGGTTAATACAGAGTACAATAAATTGTCTATAGGGTTTAGTGATGATGATTTAGGTAATATAAACGCAATTATACCTTTTATAGAGAATGTTCTACAATCAGAATTTCCAGACGTTACTTTTGTGGTGTACAACACTTCAGACGGAGGAAATAAAAAAATAACATTAAAGAAGGTAGAATAATACGTTTTTTCAACCTGAGTATATTTATAGGTATAACAATAAAATAAATTAATACAAAAACAAAAGAATATGGCCGATTTATTAATGAAAATGCCGATACCCTACGAACCAAAGAAAAAGAATAGGTTTATTCTAAGATTTGATTCGTCCTTAGGTATTAACGAGTGGTATGTAGAGAGTACATCTAGACCACAAATAACCATAAATCCAGTTGAAGTCCCGTTTTTAAATACATCGACATATGTTGCTGGTAGATTTACGTGGGGCACAATTAATGTAACATTTAGAGACCCTATCGGTCCTTCAGCCGCACAAGCATTAATGGAATGGGTTAGGTTACATTCAGAATCGGTAACAGGTAGAATGGGTTACGCTGCTGGATACAAAAAAAATATAGATTTAGAAATGTTAGACCCAACAGGAGTTGTAGTAGAAAAATGGATATTACAAGGTTGTTTTTTAACTGACGTTAACTTTAACGACTTAGGTTATAGTGATGACGGTCTTGCAAATATAGCGGCTACATTACGTCCAGACCGTTGTATTTTAGTTTACTAACATAAACCCTCATATAACATATAAAAGTCCTCACACGGGGACTTTTTTTATATTAAAACATATAATTTAATAAGTAATGAAAAATATAGTTAATAAATCATTTACTTTAAACTATCACTCACCGATGATTATGCTGCAAATAATAAATTAGTTTTGTATTTTACAAATAAAACAGAATTACTATATTTACAATTATAACATATATTTTAAATTATAAATAATGCAAGAACAACTAGGAGAAACACCAGACTCTATATTACCTTATGACGTGGTAACCCTACCATCACAAGGTATATTTTATAAAGATAGAAAAACCTCAGTAAAAGTAACTTATTTAAACGCGTCTGACGAAAACCTATTAGCTTCACCATCATTAACTGAAACAGGAAAGTTAATTGACACATTAATAGGTAGAAAAATTTTAGACAAAGATATTTCGTTAGAGAATATGCCTGACTGTGATAAAGAAGCTATTCTAATATTTTTACGTAATACAGCATTTGGTACAAACTACGATGTAAAAGTTACAGACAGAAAGACAAATAAAGACTTTAGCGCGACAATCGACTTATCACAATTAAAAACAAAGGATATTGGGGTGGAACTAGACGAAAAGAATGAATTCGAGTACTACCTAGAAATATCCAAGAAGAAAGTAAAGTTAACATTCATCTCCCCATCGGACGAAAAAGAATTAAAGACATTAGACGAGACCCATAAAAATGATGTTATTAGTTCATACATGACCACACAATTAGCAAAAATGCTGAAGGAGGTTGATGGTGTTAGAGACCCTATGACTATTCACCAGTTTATACAAACAATGCCTATCAAAGATTCACAATCAATAAGAAAAGTGGTCCGTGACAATACACCAGAATTGGACTTAACAGTTAGTGTAACAACACCCTCAAATGAGGTACAAGAACTGAGAATTAACTTCGGTGTAGAGTTTTTTCGTCCTTTCTACGGCATATAGGAATGCCCTATTACAAGAGTTTTACTACTTAATGAAACACTTAAATGTCGCTTGGTCCGACCTACTACTCATGCCAACCTTCGAGAGAAGATTCTATGTAGATTTTTTAGCCGACGAATTTGCCAAAAAAAGAGAAGCAATAGAAAAACAAAATAACCAACGTAAATAATCTTTCAAGTATTTATTGTTAAAGGTTTAGTATGGCAATTACATTAAAAGATTCTCGGGGTAGAGACGTAACGATGTCTCAATTATTCTCTGATTCAGACTTTCAGGCTGAATTAGCGTCCGCAGGGTATAGTAATACCCAAGCCACCCACACCTCCACAGATGTTGCTACTGGGGTAATGAAAAAATTCGAAACACTATTAAAATCTAGAATTCCTAGAGGTCAAATGACTGCTGGGGAAGTACAAGGGATGATAGATATGTTGAAGGAAACCGTAACCCTACAAGCCAACGTAGACGGAAAAATGAATACTATCTTAGATAAATTAGCTTTAGAGGATAGTTTAAGGGTAGACATCTCAAAATCATTAGGGATGTCCAACGCACAACTCTTCGACACAATAGGTGAATTAAACCTAGCAGGTAAGTCTGCTGCTGATTTTGGAATAACCGTAGATAAATTATACGAGTCATTTAAAGATATATCAAAAGAAGTTGGTAGAAACCTTAGGATACCACCCCAGGTGGTTGAACGAGCATCACTACTAACTAAGACTTTAGATGGATTTGACTCGGGAGATTTTGCCGCAGCTTTTGACACTATAGGTTATAGTTTAGATGAAGCAATTGGTGGTGTTGAGGATACTGACAATGCTATGTCGGATGTTTTATCTACCGGTAGGGCGTTTGGTGTGGTTATGGAAAGTTTTTTAGGGGATGTAACCGGTGAACTTAAATTGATAAATACATATGGTTTTGACAAAGGGATTGAAGGGTTAGCTAGTATGGTCGCAAAAAGTCAGACATTGGGTATAGAGATGAGTACGGTAACGTCATTAGCTGATAAATTCTTTGACCCTGAAGGTGCAATAGATTTTGCAGCACAAATGCAAGTAATAGGTGGTGCGGTAGGTGATTTAGGAGACCCATTTAAATTGATGTACATGGCGACTAATGACCTAGAAGGCCTACAAGACGCAATAGTAGACACTGCGGCAGCTTCGGTAACATTTGATAAAACTAAAAATAAATTTATAATATCCCCACAGGAAAGAAGGAAGTTAAAGGATATGGCAGAGGCTATGGGAATGAGTTATCAGGAGTTAGCTGATACAGCTGTAAAATCAGCAAGAAGAGCACAAGTATTCTCCGAATTAGAATACGGAACCAAAATGAGTGAAAATGACAAGGAATTGATAGCGTCTATGGCTCAAATAGGTAAACATGGTAAAGCTGTAGTTAAAATACCAGGAATAGAAGAAATGGTAGATGTCGCGAATGTAACTGACGACCAAATGAAGTTATTGAGAAAAGACGGGATGTCCGACAAAGACATATACCAACAACAACTTACAGTTGCAGAAAAAGCAAATCAATATTTAGCGGCTATGGACGCTGGAATTCGAGTTATGGTTAGAAAAATGGGAGGAACAGCAGGAGATATAGAACAAGAAGGATTTTCACAACAAATGGCTGGAGGTATGCAGTTTTTGGATGAAGACCAGATGGAGGACCTTATGAGTGGAGACGCAGCAAAGATGGGTAAAATGATGGGTGAACTCCAAAAAAATATGTTGACGAGCACTTATGATAATTTCATAAAAGCAAAAAACGCTATGACGGGACAGAATAACCTAATTCGGACTAACGCCGCAACCGCGAGTACACCAACATATTACGATTTTGTAAAACCCGCTGGAGCCTCAGCTTCCGAGACACTATCTTTCGCCAAAGGAGATTTGGTTATCGGAGGTACGGATTTAGGTGTAAGTTTAGGAAGTAGACTATCTGATGAAGCGAATCAACAAACAAACAATCAAGGAGGTGCGTCGCCTGGGACAGTACTACACGCTGGTACAATAACATTAGAAGGTGGTGGAACCACAACTGATATAGATATTAATAGATTCTTAACTAAGTTATCTTCTGGTGATTGGGGCACAATCGCAAAGAATGTAACTCAGGCTAGAGGGTAATAAAATAATAAATAAAAAGGTATGAGTCACGACAAACTATCCATAGAAAGTACTGAAAATGTAAGACAGTTTATGTTAGGTAAGAATCTTCATAGTTCTTACTTATGGGACGGGAAACCAATATCTCCCCCTTTTGGCGTGCAACAACCAGGAGACCAAGCTTATTTAGCGTCTCGAATGCAAAATGTACCAGACCAACCAACAGTAAGTGAAGTAGCGGAATCACCCCTAACAAAGTTATTCTTAGATAATAAATATGGCCCAGCTGGAGGGTATAATGATGTACAATTAATCGACGTCACTAAAGTACTACCTAGAGAAGGTGTAGGTTATGTTTCGGACAATACAGTATCACCCAAAACATTTGTTTCGTCCGAATATACCCCAGCAGAAATTTTAGACACAGTTAACATAACTAATGGTATAGTTAACACAGTTAACAGTAAAATTTTAGATGATAGTAATCTAATGGGTGTCTCTAGTGGGTGGCTAAGACAAAATTTAGGCGAAATACAGAAACAATATCTAGACCAAATAAGTGATGGCCCAAAAGGTAATTATCTATTTGATATTAGTGTTACACCAGGGAAAAAAGAATTAAAAGGTACAGACTTCTTATCTAGAATCAATAACCAATATGACGGAAGTTCCGAATTACCAGGATATTATTTTTATGATGTATTTGTTCCAGATATAAACACTTTAAGTAAAAATGGAATTAGCACTTCTGGTCAGTACGGAAACATAGAAGCTACAGCTAACGCCATATCTAATCTAATAACAGGGGGTAATGATATACCTAGAAACCTAACCGCAAATCCTGAACCTAGTGAAAAGTTTATAGAACATATGGGTTTTATACAACAATCTAAATTATTTGAATTACTTAATTACAACATTAATAGGCCTGACTACTCAAGAGCCCGATTACATCAAGGTGTAGCTAAATTACTACCATACCAATACGTTGGGTCTAAGAGCTCAAACCCATCTACCATAGACAGTCCAATCGGAGCCATCCCATACGATGAATTTGGTAGAGAAGTTAATGCACTCGTATACGGACCATCAACATTAGCAAAGGAGTTAGAAACAGTAGACGGAAACGCTCTATGGAAATATTATAATTTTGGTTTAAATGGGTTAGGTTATATGGATGGTGGAGACTTATCTGGTGGATTCAGTTGGTTTGGGTTAAATTCTTTCGCTTCGACTAACGCACCACAATCCATCTTATATACACGGTCCTTTACCATACCAAAAAGAAAAGGGGGTTTATTAGACGAAACACAAAAACTTATTAACGCCGCACCATTAATGGGGGGAGCAAGAAGAAAACATGCTGGACACGCTATAGACCAAACCTCTAAAGTATTTAATGATGGGTATAAAGACATATCTAAAGGTTCTGGTGTAAGGTATGTGGATGATGGACTTTTTGGTACTCCGGAATACGTAGCGGATTACTGTAGAACTTGGACAAAAGACAATCCATATTATAAGATGAGTAACCTACAAAGTTATAAAGGAAATACTAGAGGTGTGGAGGGCTCAGTCCTAACTAACACATTTAATCTTAACATAGCTCCAGTCTTTGATGTTAATGTAGACACAACCAAAACAGAAAAGAATGTAAAAAAATATATGTTCTCTATCGAAAACTTGGCGTGGAGAGGAACTCCAGAACTTCTAGGATTACCTACCACAGAAAAAGGACCAAACGGAGGAAGAGTAATGTGGTTCCCACCTTATGATATTAGTATAGGTGACACTAATTCAGCCCAATGGAATTCTGTGAGTTTTTTGGGGAGACCTGAACCAGTATATACATATAACTACACAGAAAGAATTGGGACCCTAAGTTTTAAAATGGTAGTTGACCATCCATCTGTATTAAATGAGATAGCTCAAAATACATTAAAAAATTCACCCAGCTTTGTTGCAGATAAATCCATAAACGCTTTCATCGCTGGGTGTAAGGAATATGACATTTATGAACTGGCCGCAGTTTATCCTAATCTTTCAATAGCCGATATAATAACATTGCAGAATGATATCACTGACGCGACCGATGAAGAAGCTTATACCCAAACTGGTACGGGTGATAATCCAGGACCAGTCCCACCGGCAGACGGACCATACTCAACAGACACGGACGGAGCATACTATGACGCGGGAGCAACAGCAAGTACCCAAGGTACTACAAATATGATAAATCAATCAGCCTTAACTCCACCAGGGGAAGAGGAGACAGCAGAAAATGCAGCTATAACAAATAACACCCAATCAACAGAAAAAGAGAAAAAATTAAATACCGCCGCAATATTAGCTAGAATGTTAGGGGAGGAAAATTACTTTAACGCTTTAAAAGAAGACGATGAATTTATTTATGACTCCTTAAAACGAAAACTCAAATATTTTCATCCATCATTTCACTCTATGACACCAGAGGGATTAAACACTAGATTAAGTTTCTTATTACAATGTACTAGACCAGGTAGGACAATGCCAACTGCAGTGGAGGGTGGTGAAGATAATGTTGATGCTGAAAACACCGCTTTTGGTCCACCACCTATTTGTGTGTTAAGGGTTGGTGATTTTTACCATACAAAGATAGCGATAGATTCTGTAAGTTTTAGTTACGAACCATTAGTGTTGGATATGAATCCAGAAGGGATAGGACTACAACCAATGATAGCTAATGTATCTATGAACTTTAAATATATAGGAGGCCAAGGTTTAGAAAAACCAGTATCAGAACTACAAAACGCTCTTTCTAACAATTTCTTTGCGAATACAGAAATATATAACCCAAACAGTACAACAACTTCTAAAACTGATAAGACCATATTTGATGAACAAGCAATAATAAATGAACTGGAAACAGAAGCCGCGGAATCAACAGAAGGAGGTTCTAACGGAACTAATTCACAAGGTGGCAGCCCTGGAGGTAGCCCGGGGACTAATCCATAGTAATAGGAAATATGAGAAAAATTTTAAATTATAAAGAGCTTTTAAATAGTTTTGTTGACAACAGCAAAGCTTATGGTCTTGATGTTAAAAATAGATTAAATAATTTATTTTTATATTACAATATGGGGTGTGTAGAGGAATTAATGGTATCTCGTAATTTTACAACAGGAGTATTCGGGGCCACAAATTCAAATCTAGTAGGGATACCTAAAGATATAATAAGTAGAATCTCTAGTTATTACACACAACTTAAGAGTGATATCAGTGGAGAAACCACAACAATACAAACACAATTAAACTTAGTCGCTCCCAGAGATAGTGAGAAAGAATATATAAAATCAATATTAAATGAATACGCGGACCAACAACTAACCAATATTAATACACAATTATTAACCATAATTAATAGTTTTAGAAGACAACAACATCAGTTAACTCAGAATATAGATAGACTTAATTTTATAACTACTAATAGTTATGACGGACAATATTTAAATAAAGATGGTGGTAGGGTATTAGCTTTACAGTTAACAGCAACAACCGATGTTACTAATCTAACTAATAATTATAATGTTAGTAACACTTATTTAAATAACTATATAAGTAATTACGTCACAAATATCTTCCCTAAAAATTATCCAGGAACTAATGAATATATTTTCTTTTCTAATATTATCTACACAAATGATGTGATGTCATTTAATTTTAGTGGAAACTATCGGAGTCATCTAACAGAATTACTAGAGTATAGAAAAGATACTTTATATAAACAACTTTTAAAAATAGACTCTAGTGGCATAAATGGACTTACATATAAGACACAGAATAAATTTAAACCAAAATTAAATAATATAGTGATAGAATGGGTAAGATACGATGTTAATCTTATATATAGTAGATTTACTGAAGGTTTAAATTTTGGTTACAATATTTTTAATGGGGAGATGAATAAATATTATAATAATTTTGATATAGGATATACCGTCAATAGTGGTTATGCTGCCCAGAATTTAATAGTAAATAATTTACGCTCTATGAACATAGGGAACACAGATGTGAGTTTTAATTATAAAACAATGCAACAATTATATATTAGTTAAGAGTATGAGTTATTATAATAGATATAGTGAGTTTGTGGTTAATGGTGATTATGTCATGGTACCACACATAAGTCTGGATAGGAAATCCAGTGACAGAAGAATAGTTTATAAAGTAGGGCAAACAAGGTTAGATAAGTTATCCCAACAATTCTATGATTCCCCTTATTATGGTTGGCTTATTATGCAAGCAAACCCACAATTTGGTGGACAAGAATGGAATATACCAGACAATACTATTATCACAGTACCATTTCCATTAATGCAATCACTAGAGGAATATAAAACTAAATTAGACCAATACTTCCTCTATTATGGCAGATAAGTTAAATTCCGGAGATATAGCAGTTAATCAGGTCGGCAACAATGTAGTTGTTATAGACCCCAATAAGATTACTGTAAATGGGCAAACTAAAGACAGGGTTGTCGATAGTGAGGATTTAATTATGTACGCTAATTTAACAGCAAAAATTGCCCCTAGAAGTAAATTAATAAAAGGTGGTGGTGGAGATACCGAAGTTATTGTAGACATCTATAGTGGCGAATTAAATTTTTTAAAACCAGAAGGAAAAGATTTTTTAGATTCAGATTGGACCGAAGCGTTCACCAATCCAGACACTAACAAACAAATAAGAACAGTAGATAACGATGGGTCCACCATATCCAAGAAAATAGAAAATCAAAACGATTTCCAGGGGTTCGGAATAACATCAATTGCTGTAAAAATAAGTGCCTCCTTTATACCTGAAGTAACCATTAATTTTACTGATATTAGGGGTAAAACCTTATTTGAACAAGCAAGAACTAATACCCCGTATACTGCATTTTTTCATATGCCATACCCAGTCTTTATGTTAACTCTAAAAGGGTTTTACGGTAAAGCGGTACAATACCAACTAACGTTACATAAATTTGTTTCTAGATTTGACCCCTCTTCGGGTGATTATCTAGTTACATGTGATTTTAAAGGTAACCATATAGCGTTGTTAAGGGATATTAATATGCATCAAGCTATAACCGCTCCATATATGTATCCCACTACAATAAATGAAAGTACGGGAGATGTTACGTGGACCAAAGGAATGCAAGTTTTAAATGATGTGTATAAATTATATGCGGCTAAAGGACTCATAGATGACGATTTCCCAACACTCACAATAGTTCAATTAATTGAGAAAGTAAAAGCTATAGATAATGATTTAAGTAGGGTTTTTGGTGAAGCTAACCTATCCTACACTTCAGATAAATTAGAATATTTAAAAACGCTGGATAAATTTTATCAAGCAATAATGGGGTCCGAAGGTTGGACGAACACCTACTTAGACAATAATGGTGTCCGTAATGTACAAATCAAATTACCAGCTACTAGTGAGGAGACCACCGGGTCAACGATAAGTACCAAATGCTTTCCTTTAAAAGGTATGAGAGCCGCCAATGATATAACCGACACCACCAAACAACAAGAAGAGAAAGACAAAATACAGAAGAAAGCTGAACAAGACCTTAATAGTATTGTAGCTAAATATGTAAAACTATTACAACAGAACCCAACATTTAGGGTAGATAGTACCGTAAAAGACGGTAAATACGCAGTAGCAACCAAGTTCTTCAACGCTAATGTAAATCAATTCAAGAAAAACCAACTTACTGGTGTACAAACCATAGAGTCCACAATTGCAATGTTACCACAAGAATACAGCCCTTATTTTTGTTTTGATGGTGGAGTAGACTCATTCACCTTCCAATGGAAAAAAACTAAGAAACTCTTTGACGGTAAAGCAAAACAGATGGAAGAAGATATGAGTGACGAATTAAATTTAGCTTTAGAAGCAGAAATAGGATTCAAACCAACAATAAGAAATGTTTTTGCCGTAATTCTTGCTGGGGCAGATACCTTTTTAAGGTTACTAGATGATGTGCACACCAACGCTTTTGCTCAACGACAAAATAAAAAAAGATTAGAAGTGGCTAAGGTATCAAACGATATACCACAAACCAATTCAGAAAATAGCCAAATTGCGTTTCCATGGCCTAAATATTATGTAACAAAAGAGGTTTCAGAATGTCAAACCTCTTCAGTTCTAACTTATATTGGTTCCGAAGAAGTAATGGATGTATTAGACAGCTCAAATAAAAAAGTATGGCCTGAAGTGGAGTTTGTAGAAGAGTACACGAAGAGCACCAATTATAAATTCTCAACATTTATGGCTCCTACCACAAATGATGGGTTACAGAAAAATTTCACCCCTATAAATAATATCTTAGATTATCCACCTATTGATGTACCCTATAGTTCCTTAGACAATGTAGATGTTTGGTTTGAAATATTAGACAGAGCTCAAGCAGCTATACTCTTCGGCAGTCTTTTAACACGACACGCTATCCCTGGTAATGCCTCAATCCCAATAGAAGTGGGAGAAGCTATAATTGGGGAATTATCATCATACGAAGGAAGAAATCTATACAATCAAATTAAAAAATTTACATCTACCACACAGATTTTTAGAGATATGAACAACCCAAGGGAATATATAGATATGGTACTCAAACAAGCAGCACCAGAAAGATATCAGATGTACTTGTGGGGTGGAGTAGTTACAGGTGGATTAGTCGGAGGACCAACATTCGATTTTCCACAACAAATGAATGTAGATATTTTGTCCGAACAATGGAAACTTAATGACAAAGCTCTTAAGATAACCAAGGGTAATGGGTTTTTTGATGTAGCTCCAATGATATTTGGAGGATGGGCGAAAGTGAATATGGCAAATGGAGCTAATATACCTAATGGGGTTCATGATTTTTTTACTATCTATAACAATTTAACCTACAACATTATGGGTAACAATATATTAAGTGAAACAGTTGATACACTATATTTTACTACATTAGGAACCAAAATGGTTAATAATACAGAGATAGCATTAGAAAACTTTCATATTTGTATGGATAGGTACTTTAATAGTGACGAGTTAAATAACCCAAACGCTGTTGATGAATTTTACGATAGAATTTTAGGTGATGGAGGCGGAGCACCTAATAATACAAAACTAGTAACAGAAGGGGAAATTTTATTTAACCCCACACAATCGGGAATAGCACCTAATGTTGCTCCACTTACATTAGATAACGCTAAAACTAGGTTAACCTCTATGATGAATACACCTTATTTTATTAACGCACTACTAGATGGGGTCAATAAAGAGAAATTAAATGTAAATCATCCATATAAGAAAGCCGCGTACCTTTTCCTAAACTCATTGCCACTACCAACATTTAGAGAGAAAGCTATGTTTGACACCTCAGGACCATCTGAAACAGGATTAAGGTTTGGGGACTATATATCACAACTTTTTAATCAAATGCCAGCTTTACATGAAGTACCACTATCATTGTTATTAAAGATAGGGTCGATATGGTGGAGATACAAAGATAGTGTAAGGTCTGCAACTGGAGTAGCGGACCCTTTAAGTGAAATTTGGGGGGATGTTGGTACTGTCTCTACAATTTTTGGGGCAACAGGACCAGCATACGTATATGATGAAGTTGGGGGTAGTTTGGCTACACAATATACGTACGTTGAGGGAGGTATAACCTTCCAATACACATCCCAACAAGTAGTTAATAATATTATGCAAGTAGGAGTTTACCCAAATATAATAGGTGCAATTCACTATATAACAACTAACTCTACAGCCTACATACCCGCTACCCTAACCTTAAATACTATTATTCCTGCCGCACCACTAACAATACGTAATAACACAAAGATATCATTTAATGCTACAACGGACAATTCTACTATACAGTTTTACGATGTATATCTAGACTCAAATAATATTATAAATGAGAGTGAAAAGGTTAAATTCACTAACACCGAGAGTCCTGGTCAATATTATGTTCTATTCCCTTCTTCCGGAGGACTAGACCAAACTGACGCTAATACATATGACGCTCCTTTATATAGTAATAGAGCTTTACACAATGGAGCGTGTAGATTATTCTGGGGAATGTCCAATTACGGATATTTTGTTAATAGAGGTGTATACAAACCTACAGCGGCAGAATACTTTAAATTAATTGACATCCACAAAGACGAACAAACCGATTGGCAGTTTAAAGAAGACGGAGCCTATTCTAACATAGAGGACCTGCGTGGTGTGTTTAATACGGAACAATTAGACGGGTTTGAGAAGTTATTTGAAATATTTAGTAGCACGGAAGGTAGTGGAGACGTACCTTGGACTATGAAGCAAGCTATAAAAGATTTTTGTGTTGTTGAAGATAAGTGGGTTGATGCAGCAACCGCAGCTTCGGGTAATTTTAGCACAGCCTTAGCATTCGCTCAAACACGAAAAATAAGTGTACTTATTAATGAATTTTTACAAACCACTATACAATATTCACACAAAACCACAACAAATTTAAACGCGGTAGTTAACAACTCTTCATTACTACAAGATATTACACAATTACATTATAATTATTCTTCACCGATAGGCAAACCAGTTTCATACCAAATCACACAAACATTCGGGACTTATACTTCTAGCACCACTACCATTCCATCAGCAGGTGGATTTTTCATAGGTAACCCAGTAGAATATCAAGACATGCGAATATACGTAGGAGAATATTTTTCACAATCATCCAGTCAATTTAATATACTCGTACCAACAGATGACACAAATCCATTATATAGTTTCTTTATGGAGATTAATTACCCCTTAGAAGGAATTACTTTTAATAGCGTAAATATTAAAAGATTTGCACCATTAATTAGGTTATACGGTTCATACTGTGCAGAACAAGGATATGTTACTGCACGTGATTATATTGGAATTTTTATGTCCCAGATTAGTAATCTAGATACCATATCTGACCAGTACATAAATGATTTGGTTAAGTCAGCACAAAAAAATATTAAAGAAAATCCTTCAGAAATTATCAACATAAGCACTCCACCCCCTACCGATGATAGGTCAGAGATAAAAGGAGATAACCTAAAGTTAAGCTTATACAACAGTTTTAAAAAACTTAATGATAGGTGGATAGCGGGAATACCAACACTAAATAATCAAACTTTATTTGAGAAGTTTTTATTTTTAGACAAAGCTAATCGAGATATTGGGAGTGAAGCTGTTATAGATATATGGGATATTATCCTATTAGACTCCCCATTCGCTAATAAAAATTCCAGAACATTAACCCAGAGTGTAGATAGTTTTTTAAGTATTATTCTAGCTAATAATTATTTTAATTTTATACCCCTACCATCCTATATTAATTTCTTTAATCTAGAAAAAAAAGGAATGAATACCCAAAAACAGGCTAACGCTTTATTTGGAACATTCCAAACCGTGGACTACTTGGACTCTAGACCAGCTTTTCTCTGTCAATATATTGGAAATAGTTCTACACAACTTAATGTTAAAACACAGGACAATGGGTATACTAATGATTCATATAATTTAGGTAGAGCTACACCAAACCCACTTAATGGACCCGCGTGTGGAAACAAAAATTTATCTAACAAGGTAATGGGGTTCAATGTTGATTTCGGTATACCAAATCAGAATATTTTTGAATCAGTAACCCTTGACCAATCAGAATATCAAAATACTGAAGAAAGTTATAAAATACTACAATCAATGGCTGATTCTGGTGGTGGTGGAAGTACATCTATGGCCTCTCTATCATTATTTAATGTTTACGCGAGTAGGTCCTATTCAGCCAAAATAACAATGATGGGTAACGTAACAATCCAACCAACCCAATACTTCCAACTAAGATACCTACCTATGTTTAATGGTCCGTATATGATTGTTAGTGTTGAACATAATATATCCCCAAATAATATAGAAACCACATTTGAAGGAGTTAGACAACCATTAGCAGAACTACCAAGTATTACCGATTTAGTACAAAGAGTAAATTCAAATCTTTATCAAGCGGCAGAAAAAAGACTAAAAGAATTACCTATAGATTTATATTATGACAATTTAAGTGCTACACCAATGCAGTTATCTAGAGGAGAAGCTGATAATCTTTATATAGATAAGAGTAGTAACTGGAAGACATTAGAAAGTGATAATGTAACTTGGCATGATGTGTGGGATTATCTTGAGGTAAGTATGGGAGGTGTTGACCCAGAAGTAACACACTTAGGAATAGACGTCACACCAAAGGCAAGCATGGTATCCAAAGCTGCGGGACCAACCGGAATAAAAGTTTATGCGGCATTAAAAGGGAAGATAATCAATCAGAAAAGAAATTGTAAACCCCTACAAAAAGATGATGGTTGTGGTGAGTACGGTAACTATGTAGAAATATATACTACTATAAACAGTAATCCAGATGATGACGGAACAGGGTATTACAAAACTAGATACGCTTTTCTTAGAGAAAACGAACCAATAATTAACCCGCCTTTTATAACAGATGACGAAGCCGGTTACAATATAGATTGGTCCTCACCAGGAACAGGAGCAGTTGCTGGAAAAGTAATTGGCATTATGGGAAATAGTGGTTTATCTAAAGATGTACATTTACATTTTGAAATTATAAGAGGGGTAAAAAGAAACGGTAGAATAGTAGAACAGTATTTATTACCAGAAAATTTCCTTCCTATATTCAGGGTATAAAGATAAAAATTGACTATTATTGATTTAATTGATATTTATATAATATAAAAACACAATTATTATGATTACAGAACAACTAAAACAAACATTAGGTAATTTCTTAGGTAAGAAAACAGACAATGTAATTGACAACGGAACAACTGACGAAGGACAACAAGTGTGTGATTTAGACACAGGAATTTGTTACACAGTTCGCACTAGAGACGGTTTAATAGAAAGAGTTGAAAATAGTGTGAGAATAAATAGAAAAGTACAGGTTGAGTCACCTTCAGGACAAGTAAAACAATTATTAAATGGATAACATTAAAGAAGAATTACTAAAGGAATTAAATCGATTTAAAGAAATTGGTCGTAACTCTGAGAACCTTACTGAACAACAAATGATAGGTGGTGGTTCAGGGTTTATGGGTAAACAAGGAGATTCAGACACACTCAAAAAGTTTCACGCACGTCAAGAAATGGGGGAACAAGAAGAAGTAGATTTAGATATTCCGTTAGACCCAGAAGCTGAGATGGAAGGTGGTGAAACTGAAGATGTAGATATGGCGGCAGTAGACACAGAAGTGGAAGGTGGAGAAGAAGAGGGTGTTGTAGATGATATCGATATTACGGACGAAATTGATACGGGTACTGAAGACACCACCGAACTTGATGTTACAGACTTGGTAAGTAAACAAGATGAAGTAAGTGCAGAACTTTCAGACCAACAAGATATACTTTCTAAAAATACCGAGAGCCTAGAAGACTTAATGTCAAAACTATCCCAACTAGAGACTCATCTAACATCTATGGACAGTATGATGAGTAAAATAGACAAGTTAGAGGACAAACTTGAAGAATACAGACCAAGAACACCAGAAGAACAACAACAAATAAGAAGAAAATACGATAGTGGACCATTTAGTAATAGTCTAAGTGATTTTTTTAATGACAAAGAAGAAGGTTTTGAAGAATCTGGAAAAAAACAATACATCTTAACCAAAGATGAGGTAGAAAACTATAGTGACGAAGATATAAAGAAAAGTTTTGCTGACCCCGAAGAAGAGGACGACGACATTAGAAACGATTATAGAGGAGTAAAATAACCTATTCTTTATTTGACATCCCCCAACAATATTATTATACTTATATAGAAATTAATTAATTAATTATTAAAAAAAAAATTTATGAGTAATAGTTTAGATGCGGTTTTAGCTCAATACGAGAAAAACAAACAAAGTGGTGGTTCCACAAAACCACAAATGACATCAGAAGAAAGAATGAAACAATATCTTTCTATCATGTTGCCAAAAGGAACAAAATCAGGAGAAAAAAGAATTAGAATAGTACCAACACAAGACGGTAGTTCACCATTTAAAGAAGTGTTTTTTCACAACACACAAGTACAAGGTAGATGGATGAAAATTTATGACCCAGGTAAAGACTCCACAGGTAAACCAACAGGAGAAAGAAGTCCATTAAATGAAGTTGAAGAAGCTTTAAGATTAGCCGGTGACGCACAATCAAAAGAATTAGCTCGTTCTTATCGTTCACAAAAATTCTACATAGTAAAGGTTGTTGATAGAGACAACGAGGAAGATGGTGTAAAATTCTGGAGATTTAAACATAACTGGAAAGGAGACGGACCAATAGATAAAATTATTCCTATTTGGAGAAACAAAGGAGATGTGACTGACATAAACGAAGGAAGAGATTTAATATTAATCCTTCAAGCTGTACCACTACCAGGAGGTAGAGGAGAATACACAACAGTATCTTCCGTGATGTATGAAGACCCAGGAAAATTATCTGAAGATGAAACTAAAGTAAAAGAATGGACTGAAGACGAAAGAACTTGGAAAGATGTGTACTCACAAAAACCAGTTGAATATTTAGAAGCTATTTCTAAAGGTCTTGACCCAGTCTGGGATTCAGAACTTAAAAAATATGTTTATGACGACCCTAATAGTGTTAGTAATATGACCAACACAACAACAGTAGGCTCAAATAACACTGACCCACAAGCAAACGAACCACAATCCGAAGATTTACCATTTTAATTACGGACTATGGCATTGAAAAAAAGAACATTTTCAGAACTAAAAAACAAGTTTTCAAAGAAAGCTAACTTTAAACCAGAAAGATTTTTTGATTTAGGGAAAGCTTTTCTTGATGCTACTGGGTTACCAGGACCAGCAATGGGACATTTACAAATGTTTCTAGGTCACTCTGATACTGGAAAAACAACAGCTTTAATAAAAGCAGCTGTCGACGCACAAACCAAAGGAATTTTACCGGTATTGATTATTACTGAACAAAAATGGGGATTTGAACACGCTAAACTTTTGGGTTTTGACTGTGAAGAAGTTGTAGACCAAACTACAGGTGAAATAGATTGGGACGGATTTTTTCTATTTAATAACGACTTCCAATATATAGAAGAGATTACTGACTATATTAATACCTTATTAGACGCTCAAGATAAAGGTGAATTAGATTACGATTTATTATTTTTATGGGATTCTGTTGGTTCAGTACCATGTAAGATGACTTTTGATGGTAAGGGTGGAAAAATGCATAACGCGGCCACTCTCGCTGATAAAATCGGCATGGGGTTAAATCAAAGAATTGGTAAATCTCGAAGACAAGACTCCAAACACACCAATACCCTAGTTGTTGTAAACCAACCATGGGTTGAGTTACCCGACAACCCATTTGGCCAACCAAAAATTAAAGCTAAAGGTGGTGAGTCATTATGGTTAAACTCTACATTAGTTTTTAGGTTTGGTAACCAAAAAAATGCTGGAACGACAAATATTTCAGCTGTTAAAGAAAAAAGGAAGGTAAAATTTGCTACAAGAACCAAAATAACTATTATGAAAAATCATGTTAACGGTTTAGGTTATGAAGACGGCAAAATATTAATAACCCCACACGGATTTGTTTCCGGAAGGGAACAGACAGAAGAAAAAAAATCAATTGAGAAATATAAACAAGAATACGCTACATTTTGGTCCGAACAATTGGGGGCCGGTGGTGATTTCGACTTAAAAATAGAAAAAGAAAATGACTAAATTAAAAACAGGAGATACAGTAAAAATACATTATGTAGGAACCCTTAAAGAGGGTGAACAGTTCGACAACTCGAGAGAAAGAAATCAACCATTAGAATTTACTATAGACGACGGTAAATTACTAAAAGGATTTAATGACTCAGTAAAAGAAATGGAGATTGGAGGCACTAAAAAAATATCTTTGAAAGCAGAAGAAGCATACGGCAAGTATATTGACGAAGCTGTTATCGAAGTTCCAAAAACCGAATTCCCACCCGACATGAAGTTTGAACTTAAGGGGTTTGTACAAGGACAAGATGACAAACAAAGACCAATCCAAGGGCAAATAATAAAAATAGAGGAAGAAAAAATAACCTTAGATATGAATCATCCTCTAGCTGGTGAAGATTTGAATTTTGAAATTGAATTGTTAGAAGTAGTAAAGTAAAAAAAATTGTTTAACCCTTTAAAAATGTGTTTTGACAAGAACATTATTAGTTGACGGAAACTCCTTATTAAGTACAGGTTTTCATGGTATAAAAAATATGTATAATGGCACAGACCACATAGGCGGTTTGTATCATTTTTTAAACACCTTAAGAAAACATATTGATGGATATCTCATTACAAAGGTAGTTGTATTTTGGGACGGGAAGGATAATACCCACCCACGTCTTAAATTATACCCAGACTACAAACTAAAAAGAAGATTAAAAAATAAATCTGAAGAAGATATACAGTCTTACGCTAAACAAAAATTACGTGTACAAGAATACCTAGAAGAACTTTACGTTAGACAAGCAACATTCCCAAAATGTGAAGCTGATGATTGTTTAGGTCACTATTGTGAAAAATCAAGAGACGAAGAAATTATTATTCTAACGTCCGACAGAGACCTCTTACAACTCATATCACCCAAAGTATCCTTATATATCCTATCCTTAAGTAGACTCTTCAAATACGGTGAGAAGGTACCTTTAAACGGCATTAATATCCCATCAAATAATGTTAGACTAGTTAAAACTATTTGTGGGGATTCATCCGACAATATATACGGGATAAAAATGGTAGGAATAAAGTCATTAATAAAAATAAAACCTGAAATATTAGAAGAAAAAGTTACATTAAAAGAAGTGATAGATAGTATTAAAGAAAAAGACAAAGTAACACAGAAAGAGAAAAATATCATAGAAGGTATAACAAACAACACACAAGAACACGAAAATCAGCATATATTAGATATTAATTATACTATAATAGGTGTTGGTGAACAATTTTTAACACAAGACGCCATAAATGGAATAAAAGAATTATCAAAGGAAGCTATAGACCCACAAGGAAGACATTGGAAAAACGCTTTAGACTTGATGATGTCAGATGGTTTACTTAATATTTTACCTAAGAAAGATGATTCTTGGGTAGATTTTGTAAGACCATTTTTAAGATTAACAAGAATAGAAAAAGATTTTTATAAAAATAAAAAAAATGATTAAAATGAAACAAACGACAGATAACACACAAAAGTGTGAATTAGTATTAAAATTAGAAGATAATATCGTATGCCAAAGATACTTTACAGTAAGGAATTTTAATCCTAGAGCTACAAATTCTTTAGACTTACATGAGAATATAACTGAGTTAGTACACGATTTTGAACATGACCTAAGATGGAGAACTCTATTATTATTAGATAGTAATCATAGAACTAATATTTCCGAGTCAAAGATGAAAGAAGAGTATTTTACATTAACAATTAATAAAGGCACTAAAACTATATATACGAGATGTTTTAGAGCAGATATATACCCACCCAAGGTAAGATTTACGGTAGATATTAGACCACAAGTCTTCTCTATTCTACGAGACCTAACACAAATCCTATCAAGTAAAAAAGTTACAACGTACTACCAAGATTATAATTTAATTACAAGCTAATCAGATATTTATCATTAAAGAAATTAATACATGACTGACAATAAAAATTTTGGCTACCTAGGACATAACTTCCAATTAAAATTACTAAACTTAATAATAACGGATAATACGTTCTTTAAGTTGATAATAGACGCTATTTTAGCAAAATACTTCGATAACCAGTATTTTAAATTAGTTATGCAATTGATTAAAGAATACTACGAAAAGTACGAATCTTCCCCATCATTTGACGCACTCGACCAACTAACGAGAATAGAAATTTCTTCCGAAATGGCAAGAAAAAATATATTTGATATGTTAAAAGAGATTAAAGAAGCTTCTTTTGAGGACCACTTATTTGTTAAAGAGAAGTCAATTAAATTTTGTAAACAACAAGAACTTAAAAAAGCTATTCGGAAAGTAGAAAATATAATGGAAAAGGGTGATTTTGAAAGTTATGATAAGTGTGAGGAGTATATTAGAGAAGCTATTACAATAGGTGATAGTGATACAGGGAGCTTTGAAATCTTTACCGAACTAGATAAATTACTAGAAGAAGACTATAGACACCCGGTACCAACAGGTGTAGACGGGTTAGACAATATTTTAAATGGGGGATTAGCTAAAGGTGAGATTGGTGTTATATTAGCTCCTACTGGTGTGGGTAAAACAACAATGTTAACTCGATTTGCTAATACAGCTTTTAATATGGGATATAATGTTTTACAAATATTTTTTGAAGACAACCCTAAAATTATACAAAGAAAACATTTTACTTGCTGGACGGGTATAATTAATGATGAGTTAAGTAATCACAAAGAAACCGTTCTAGAAAAAGCGGATGAGATGAAAAAATCCGGAGGAAGGCTAATTTTAAAAAAATTACCATCAGATGAAATGACCATACTACAGATTAAAAACCAAGTTAGAAAAATTCAATCAGAAGGTATAAAATTAGATATGGTTTTAATTGATTACATAGACTGTATATTGCCAGACCGAGCTTTTAATGATGAATGGAAAGGAGAAGGTTCTGTTATGAGGAAATTCGAAGGCATGTGTCACGAACTTAATTTAGCTGGTTGGACCGCTACACAGGGTAATAGAACTTCTATAAGTTCGGAAGTGGTAACTACTGACATGATGGGTGGGTCCATTAAAAAAGCACAGGTGGGACATGTAATTATATCTGTAGCCAAAACCCTACAACAAAAAGAATTGGGACTAGCGACTATAGCTATAGTAAAATCTCGATTAGGTAGAGACGGTGTAATATTTGAAAATTGTAAATTTGATAACGGTACGTTAGAAATAGACACAGAAGCCACCCAAACATTCCTAGGTTTCGAGGAAGAAAAAACACAAAGAAATAGAGAAAGAGTGACACAAGCACTCCAAAGAAGACAACAGATAATAAATAAAAATAATTAATAAAGATTAAAATATGGAAGTATCAAACAGAATCCTTTCGGATATCACCGTGTATATGAAATATGCTAAATACCTACCCGAATTAAATAGAAGAGAGACATGGGAAGAATTAGTTACACGGAATAAGAATATGCATATTAAAAAATATCCCCAACTAAAGGACGAAATAAACGAAAAATATGAATTTGTATACCAGAAAAAAGTATTACCATCAATGAGGTCAATGCAATTTGGTGGTAAACCAATTGAAATATCACCAAATAGAATTTATAATTGTGCGTACCTACCAATAGAACACGTGGATTCATTTTCCGAAACAATGTTTTTACTTTTAGGTGGAACAGGAGTTGGATACTCCGTTCAAAAACACCACGTAGAAAAACTACCAGTAATTCAAAAACCATACCCAAAAAGGAAAAAAAGATTTTTAATTGGAGATTCTATTGAAGGATGGGCAGACTCTATAAAAGTTCTAATGAAATCATATATGAATGGTGGAGGGTCAAGAATTGAATTTGACTTTTCGGATATTAGAGCAAAAGGAGCACGTCTTGTAACATCGGGTGGAAAAGCTCCAGGACCTCAACCACTTAAAGAATGTTTGGTTAAAATCAAAGGAACATTAGATAGTAAAGAAAATGGTGAACAACTAACAACACTAGAAGTACATGATATAGTTTGTTATATAGCAGATGCTGTATTAGCTGGTGGAATTAGAAGAGCAGCATTAATTAGTTTATTTAGTGCGGACGACGAACAAATGATATCTTGTAAAACTGGAAATTGGTGGGAACTAAACTCACAAAGAGGGAGAGCAAATAATTCAGCATGTTTAATGAGACATAAAATAACAAAAGAATTCTTTATGGATTTATGGAAACGTGTGGAGTTATCTGGTGCTGGTGAACCAGGAATTTATCTTAATAATGATAAAGATTGGGGCACTAACCCATGTTGTGAGATTGCACTAAGACCAAATCAATTTTGTAATCTATGTGAGGTAAATGTTTCAAATATAGAATCACAAGAAGACTTAAATCAAAGAGTAAAAACAGCTGCGTTTATCGGCACACTCCAAGCGGGTTATACAGACTTCCACTATCTAAGAGAAATATGGCAAGAAACAACAGAGAAAGACGCTTTAATTGGGGTATCAATGACTGGTATTGGTTCAGGTAAAGTATTAGATTATGACATGTCAAAATCCGCTAGTTTAGTTAAGAGAGAAAATACCAGAGTATCAAAACTAATAGATATAAACCAATCAGCAAGATGTACGACAGTTAAACCAGCTGGGACAACTTCCTTAACATTAGGTACAAGTTCAGGCATTCACGCTTGGCATAATGATTACTACATTAGAAGAATTAGAGTTGGTAAAAATGAAGCTATTTACACCTACTTAAATATTAATCACCCAGAATTAGTGGAAGATGAGTATTTCCGACCACACGATACCGCAGTGATAAGTATACCACAAAAAGCACCAGAAGGGTCAATAATGAGAACAGAATCTCCATTTCAGTTATTAGAACGAGTTAAAAAAGTTGCAACAGAATGGGTAAAATCTGGTCACAGAAAAGGTTCTAATTCACATAATGTGTCTGCAACAATTAGTTTGAGAGACCATGAATGGGACGCAGCGGGTGAATGGATGTGGGAAAATAGAAAACACTATAATGGTTTATCGGTACTACCTTATGACGGAGGAACATACATCCAAGCTCCTTTTGAAGATATTGATGAAGAAACATACGAAAGAATGATGGGTTCTTTATCGGAAGTCGATTTGTCTAAAGTAGTGGAATTGGACGACAATACCAATCTTTCAGGAGAACTAGCGTGTGCTGGTGGGGTTTGTGAAATTGATGTAGATTTAAAGAGTATGGAGAAGGAAAAAGAAGAAACTGAATTAAATGAGGCATAAATTCAGTAAGGAGATTTTATACCACTTTAATTGTGGTAAATGTAATAAATGGTGGTCAATTGCTGACTACCATTTATTGTCTAATAATGTATCTGAGGTGATAACGTGTCCATATTGTACACACACAGAAAAAATAAAGGAGGTGAAAAATGATAAGAAATGATGATTGGATTAGTAAATTACACTATAAAGAATTTATTAAATCCAAGTTACAACCAGAGGATTTTTATTGGGAAAACGGAAAGATAGTATTAACCGAAATATACCATAAGAAGAGAGGGAATTGTTGTGGTTGTGGGTGTAAAGAATGCCCTTATTCCCCTAAACACCAAAAGGGAAACATTAAACTTAAAACAAACTAATTTTTGAAGTATTTATTATAAAAAAGCATGCCCACTCAAAGATACGGTATAACATTTCCATTTGTAGATAGCCAAGAAGGTTTTTTCCTTGGCCTTAATACTACTATTCCGAATGAAGCTAAGAGTAACCTAATACATTTAATATTAACAGTTAAAGGTTCTCGGTATTTTTTACCTGATTTTGGTACGAATTTAGTTAAATATATATTCGAACAAATGGACCAAACCACTAAAATTGCTATAGACAGGGAGATAAGAGAGGCAGTGAAAAAATTTATACCTAATTTAAAAATAAGTAAGGTAGAAGTTAAGACATATGAAGACGTACAAGAAGAAGAAAAACATAACCTACAATCTGAAGACCCATCGTTAGACGATAATACCTTTAGTTTTGTGAGTGATAAACAAAAAGATTATACCATACGGGTTCGTATAGATTATTCGTCTGGTGATAGTTTATTTGAAACAAGAGACTTTGTTATAATAACTTTATAAGATGGCAGAAAAAAAAATAGCATACACTGAAAGAGATTTTTTAGGTATTAGAAACGAATTATTAAGGTTAACTAATACCTATTATCCTGATTTAATTAAAAACGCTAATGACGCGTCCATATATTCTGTCTTTTTAGATTTAAACGCCGCGGTAGCAGACAACCTAAATTTTCAAATAGACAGAACATTCCAAGAGACAGTTCTACAGTTCGCTCAAGAAAGAAGCTCTTTATATAATTTAGCAAAAACTTATGGTTTAAAAATACCAGGAAATAGACCGTCAGTTACTATGTGTGACCTATCTATAATCGTACCAGTATTGGGTGATAAAGAAGATTTTAAATACTTAGGACTATTAAGAAGAGGTTCACAATTTAGAGGTGGAGGGCAAATATTCGAGTTAATAGATGATTGTGACTTCTCCTCCCCATACAGCACAGAAGGGATACCTAATAGAACTAAAATACCTAATTTCGATAGTAACGGAATATTAGTTAATTATACCATGACAAAAAGAGAAGTGGTGGTTAACGGGGTAACCAAAGTATATAAAAAAGAAATAACCGATACCATCACCAAACCATTTTACGAGTTATTCTTACCAGAACAAAATGTTATTAGTGTTACAGGTGTGATTCAGAAAGACGGGTTAGGGTACCAAACAACACCAAGTAATCTAGAATTTATAAGTCCCACATCTAATAATTGGCATGAAGTAGAGGCCTTAGCAGAGACAGAAGTATTTGTTGAAGACCCATCATCCCCACCAGACAAAGCAGGACTTAAGGTTGGTAAATATATTACAGCTCCACAAAGATTTATTACAGAATATACCCCACAAGGATATTTCTTTTTAACTTTTGGTGGTGGCAACCAAACATCACAAGAACTACTGAACCAATTCTCCTCAAACGGAGTAAAGTTAAATATGTCTAGATTCATGAATAATATATCACTAGGAAATATGGTAAACCCTAACAGTACCCTATTCATTCAATACCGTGTAGGGGGAGGTAAATCATCTAATTTAGGAGCGGGAGCCATAAATGGAATTGGAACTATTGATTTTGTAGTCGCGGGACCCAGTCAACAAATCAACCAATCGGTGGTCGGTAGTCTGTCCGTAACCAATGTTACAGCAGCTATTGGTGGGGCAAACCAAATGTCGGTTGAAGAAATTAGAAATTATATTTCTTTTAATTTTTCCGCTCAACAACGAGCAGTCACTATTAAAGATTATATTGCTAGAGTAAGAACTATGCCATCAGCGTATGGAGCTCCAGCAAAAGTAAGTGCTACCGAGATAGAAAATAAAATAATAATAAACGTTCTATCCTACACACCCGACGGAAAATTAACTTCAAACGTAACACCTACACTTGTAAAGAATATAGCTAATTATTTATCTAATTACAGAATGTTAAACGACTATATTAATGTTGGTCCAGCAAAGGTTATTGATTTAGGTATTGAGGTGGATTTAATATTAGATACTACATCTAATCAGGGTGAATCTATCTCTAATGTAATAACACAGGTCTCTGATTATTTTGATATAGACAAGATGGAAATGGGTACTGACTTAAATTTAGGACAATTAAAAAGTCAAATAATGAACCAACCAGGGGTTTTAAATATAGTTGACCTCAAAGTGTTTAATAAAGTAGGGGGACAATACTCTCAATCCGTTTCATCACAACCATATATAAACCAAACCACCAAACAAATTGGGTTATTAGACGACACGGTATTTGCTCAAGCTAACGAAGTCCTACAGATAAGATACCCTAATAAAGATATAGCGATTAGAGTCAAAAAACCAGTCAAACCAACTTTCATCTAAACTTTACTATAAAGGATAGAAACTTACTTTTAATTTTATGGGTTGAACTATTTATGTTATAAGGAACATAAATCTATGCAATAATATTTTATAGGTAAAAAATTAGTAAAAATATGTCTAAATCATATAGAGTAAGGACAGAAGTAGGTAAAGACAAAAATGTAACTTTTGAATTAAAACAAGATTTTGATTTATTAGAAATATTAAGTCTATCATTAACACAACAAGATGTTTACACGAGAATGTGTGCAGATTTTGGTGTTGTGGTTGGAAGGGTGTTCGCTAATGGTGGGTATGGGATACCTAATGCAAAAGTATGTATATTCATCCCACTAGATGAAATTGACGCAAATAATGAAGTAATAAGTGAACTTTATCCCTACAAACAATCTTTTGATAAGGATGGAGACGGTAAAAGATTCAACCTACTATCTTCAGAATCTAATCACGACTGTCATATACCGGTAGGCACATTCCCCACATCGGCTTCTGTATTACAACAACAAGAGGTGAGATATGTTTTTGAAAAGTACTATAAGTTTACAGCTAAAACTAACGAGGCAGGAGACTTTATGATTTACGGAATCCCAACAGGGGTTCAAACCATAATAATGGACGTAGATTTAAGTGATATGGGGTGTTTTTCTATGTTACCAGAAGATTTTAAACAAAAAGGATACCCAGAATCAGATTTTGACGGGCCTAGATTTAAAGACGATGACGCGATAGACGCTTTAGCACAAATATTAAATCAACAAAAATCTATAGACGTAAAACCATTTTGGGGGGACGAAGATATATGTCAAGGAGCTATAACTAGAGTTGATTTTGATTTAGCAAATTCTGGATTTAAGCTAGAACCTACAGCGGTTTTTATGGGGAGTACCGCTACTGATACCGATAAAGATTCTGTAAATCTTAATTGTAGACCTAAAAAACATATGGGTGAGTTATGTAGTCTTATATCCATACCAGGAATAGTAGATTGTATAAGATATACCCCATTTTTTAAAGAAGACCCAGTAGCTTATAATGGAGTTGGAGGAACAGTTCCAGTACTAGAAAGGTATTATTTACCAAACGGAGGAAGGGTAATAGACGATACGGGAGCTTTTTTAACACATATTCCGATGAATTTAGATTATTTAATTACTGATGAGTTTGGTAATTTAGTAATGTCGGATAGCCCTAATGTTGGTGTACCTACACGAGCAAGATGTAGATTTAGAATTAGACCAGAACAAGCGGGAGGAAGCTCAAGACTAAGAAGGATAGGGTCCTTCCTAGTCCCTAATCTTAGAGAATTTAACACAAATAATAGTGGTCAATGGAGTACTGCACAGGCGGCTAGTTATACTTTTTCTATAGAATATCATGATTACCATCCATATGCACAACTTAATTTAATACCCGGAGCAAGAGATTTTTTCTATGACATGACATTTAATAGGGTGTATTCACCAGCTCAACATCATGACCATGTAAAACATTGGGGAAGAAGACAATTCATAGGTATAAAAGAAATATTACCAGAACAAGCACAACAATGTGCTACATCAGCAATGTTTTTCCCAGTTAATAGTGCTGTAAGAAATAATAATTTTTGGATTATCCTTTATAGTATGTTCATTAGTCTTATGAGTTTCTTATATGGGTTCCTCTCAATGCTAGTAGCCGCAATAGCTTTTATATTAGGTATGATAATGTTTATAGTCATAATGGTTATTATGTTGATTTGTTTGTTATTGTGTGCATTAAATTCACTCCTAAACAGCTTTCCAAACTGGATTATATCTAATAACCTATTACTACCGTGGATAATAGGATTGGGGTGTGGGCAATTTTGTATAAGTTGTAATGGTTGTGGGGCTGAATGCGAATATTTAGGACTCCCAATGGGATTCGTGTTATTTAATTTGAAACAAACCAAATATCCTGAGTGTGAAAAATGTAATTGTAGAAGTACAGCAAGTGGTGATTTACTGACATTGGCAACTAATTGGCCATGTGACGGAATGCCTGCAGCTTCACAGTCATCATGGAATGGTAACCCGTGTGGTTGTATACCTAACTGTAATGGTAGTGGTACTTGGTTAGGGTTAGGGGTTTGGAATGGGCATATATGTTGTGGTGAAACAGATGATGTGGAAATTTGTTGTGATGATTCATATGGGTTTAATGATGACGGTGTTGCAGGAAATATGGATGATGCTGCAGGTGGAGGCTGTTACGTAAAAATTATATGTATTAACCCAGTATGTGTAGGTACCAACATGTCTATGAAAGTGTTCCATGAATGGGGAAGACGCGAAAAAATGTCCCAAGCTCTATGTAACGGAGTAATGAATTACATATGGGAAAACAATTGGGTTACAGGGTTCCTATACCCATTCCAATTCAACGCAAAACTAAGATACAATGTTTCAAATGATGACTACACCACTGACTCCCAATGGTGTAAAAAATGTGTATACCTCCACCCAACCGAAAATGTGTTTTATTATAGAAGCACCCCATTTAAAGTTAATACGATTAATACAGGAACATTCATTGGTGACGATGAAGGTATTTACGCTCCCTGGTGGAGTAGTAGTTTTTGGGGGGGTAGCGGTGGAGTAACCAATCCAGACCACGCAGATGGTGATATGGAGAGACATATATATTGGCCTACCACAATCACAGACATGGGGTCACGAAACCAATGTATACAACAAGTATGTTTAGACCCACAATTTGCAGAAGAATGTGCGGTTACAGACCAAATAGGAAGTACAACATTTCAAGATATTACCGAATTAGTTTCCGATATATATAATATGAAAATGGATAGAGAGATGGCTGTTATTGCTACTATGTTTCCTAGACCCCATAAAGAAATAGGTGGAGATGTTGCACAGGCCTTGATGCAAAATTGTATGTTAGGAGTTTATGGGTATGAAGCAACTATGGGGATGAGCCAATGTGATTGTGTCGCCCCAGTTACAACTCAGGTAACTTCAGGATTAACATACCCACCAACTAATGACGAGAATGTTACCGGTATTATCGTCCCTAACGCGGTGAACGCTATAGACCCTTCTTACCATATAGGATGGACCCCATTTATATTTACCTCAGCTACAGCGAGTATGATGACCGGTTACGAACTAATAGAGTGTACCACATTAGACTTATCAGCTTCCACCCAAGAGATTCCTTATTATCTATGGAATATGCAAGGAGCACCAGGAGTACCATGGGGTAGTGAATATAACGATTGGAGCTTGACCCAAGGGAGATACCAAACAGGTACAGGTATCGCACCGTCTGGTTGGTTTGTTGACTCGGATGGTGGTGGGGGACCAATAGACGGACTATTTGCTAACGGACAAATACTAAGCGGTGAATTTCAACATGATATGGGGAACTCACTAACAACTTCTCCGGGGAGTGGATTATTACACCCAGGAAATTATCCAACCCTAGACCAAAACAGTTTAAGTACTACCGTATTTTCACAACCATTATTTTATTATTTCGGGTTAAGACCCGGTAAAACCGCTTATAATATATTCTTGAGGTTATATGTGGATGAAGAATTAGCTGATACTGTAGTGTAATGAGTAACGAAAAAAACATAAGAATAGTAAGAGGTGTTTCTAAATTCGCTGGTTCAGTTAATAAAGATATTAGTTTACAACCATTATTAAGTTCCGATGAAAGGACTTTAATACAAGGAGATAGAAATTTAGTTTTAAATCTAGCGGACCAATTTGACTTTGAACGAGACTATTGTACAACCTATAGAATGTATGGTAAGATAGACATACTATACAATAATGTCATATCGGGAGAAACTTCAGACAGTAATTTTTTGGGTTATATGTATTTTAAACCCGATTACCTAGGATGTCCAGACCCAGTAGCGTACCCAACCAACCCCTCCGCAGGACCTCCATGTGTAGGAATGCCACCTGCGATGACATTTGATTTTATACCCCCCACAATATACGGTGATAATGCAGCATCATCTACATACAGTGTGTTCTCGGCATATACGGATAATTGGATACTATATATGTCCTACATTAGCCACTCAAATGACGATGAACCAATGCAGTTTTATACTGAATATAGTACACCTTCATATATGGATTTTATTGCGTCGGACGGAATTCCATTTACTGTTGAAACACTTATAGATGACGCGGGAAGAGAGACCGTTCGATTTACTACTCCAGTACCACATGGTGTATCACCAGGAGAATATATTGAATTACAACCAACACCCACCACACAAGGAAACGCTAATTTAATGTTTGAGATTAGTTTAACATATACAATACCATCGGGGACTTGGACAACCCAACAAAATTTATTTAAAGTAGACTCATTAGGTAATGAGTTTGCTAATAGTGAGGAATACGTTATAAATATTAATACAGTTGGTCTAAACCCAACATCCATAGTAAACAATCCAGTAGGAACACTAAAAAGAATAATCAATCCTGATAATCTTACAGAAAGTAGGTCCAATTATTATTGTCATCAACATAAATTGATAACACAACCTAATGATTACACCCTTGATAGGACAGGTTTTGAGGTTGGTGTGTATAATAAAAAAGGTAGAGTTTTTAAAGCGAAAAAAACACCAGCAACCTATCCTGGCACAACAACTATATTAGAGGAATTTAAATCCTATACCTGGGTATGTACCCTAGATATTGATGTTGATAGTTACTATGATAACCATAATAGACCATTAACAGATTTATATTTAAGTATTTTTCCCACTAATAGAAATTTAATGTGGCATTATAACGGTGCGGGTTCACCAGCAGGGTATGGTTGGGATTGGAATTTTAGAAAAATAGGGGTGATAGACCCATTTGTAGATAACGATACTAACCCATCTAATGTTTTACAAAATACCACAAGTGGTGTTTCCCCTCTACCAGCTAGTGGTAGTACCTTTAGGGGAGCTTTTGTGGAATATAACTTATTAGAGTTAAAAGAACGTATAATTTCGGAACTTGGATACTCTTTAAAATTTAATAAAAATGTTATATATGAGGTGGGTACCGCAAGTGCACCAGAATTTATAAAGTCTATATACAAATATCGTCCACATAATAGGATACCTATAAAAAAACTATCAAACAGTATAAGACATAATGATTCACTATTTACATCACCACAATACAGTGTTTATTCTTTAGTTGACAACACATTTAGATGGAGACCGATATTACCAATAGAATTTTATGATGATGAAGTTAATGGTGTAAGTTATCCCTACCTAAATGACGCTCATTATCCGCATCATAATTTAGAATTTATTATAGAACCAATTTTACACAATTACACGGCTGAGACCATAAATATATTATCAACATTTATCGATGACTGCGAATAGAGTACATATGAAAGTTTCCCTTAATGAGAAACAAATAACAATACCAATGGGTCAAAAATTTGATGAAATTGGTCGTGAGGAGTTAATAAAAACTTGGGAAGAAGTACAGTTACAAGATAATATAAACTTTATACAAGATTATGAAACCACTAGGTACTCCCACTACAATCCCCATAACGATTATAAAATCTATTATAAGTTCTTATTTTTCTCCTCGGGAACTTATCATGACGATTTTAATATTTTAGGGTATAAAGACTATGAATTAGCGAGAACACGACAAGCCTTTAAAAAAAGTTTTTTTAAATTTGACTTTTACGATTCACCAATTAAATCCGAACAAAAGATAATGTTTAGTAGTGTAATGCCAGCGAATAACTGTAGAAAAGAACAAAAACTAGTCATTGTTTCGGAAGACCCAGTAGAATATTGGGCACAAATGGCCAATCTACCACCCGTACCAACACCCATGCCTATGTATGGTGTATATGTCCCTGAAGCGATATTATCTACCGAACAAGGTAGAAATGAAAACTATTACATACAATGGTTAAAAAATAGAGATTTATTCACAGGTAATACCTTTTATATGAGTTGTAAATTCTATAACGCAAAAGACGGGAGAGTAATTAGAATGGTTACCCAACCACCAATTCAACCAGGGACAGGTATACTTGAACCAGGACCATACTCGTATGAAGATTGGTTCTTTTATCAAGTAATACTTAGAGTGGAGGACGGCCCAGAACCACCACGATATAGATATACAGTACACCCCTTCAGTAGTCTAAATATGATGTCGGGTGTGGTGTCGGTACAAACGGGGACCATGGTGGGTGACGAAATAATGTTTTATGAATATATATCAGCGTAACATATGGAAATACAAAAAATAAGATTAAAAAGACCTCCATCATCTGGACTCACACCAACATACGGGAGTATTCCCTGTAGTGGTGGTACTAATTACTGGCCTATAAACACTAGTTATGACTGTTCAGGTATAACTATGTACAACTCCACCTATAGTATGGTAGACCAAGCTTTGAGTGGTGACATGAGTACTTTCCCACAAGAACTTAGAGATTGTTCGATTACTAATCCGTGTATTATATTATGGGATACAATTTATATAGACCCCACCATCACCGGTCTTACCGAATGTTTAAGTTTAGACGGGCATCTTTATATGTTATTCATGGGGTTAAAATCAACCTCCGCCAGTACAGTCACAACAGGTAGTTACAATGAAATAATTGATATTTACCAAATTACCAATTCCGACATACGTATACCCCTACACAATCAAGTAGCTATTAATTTAACGGCGAATTATGGGCCTCCATGTAACTGCATTAATTATTTAGACGAACACACAAACCAACTAACAATTTTCCTTGACCAAGATTTTAATGATATAGGTCACTATTCTATGTGGGACGGTAATGTAGAACAAAAAGACATTTTTAATAATTTTGTATTTTCTTCAATGACAAGTACTGGGTTAGATATAAGAATAACTAACACTACTGATTTTGGATATTATAAAACATTACAAGATTCTCCTTTTATTATAAGTTGGTATGGTTGTGACTGTAATGACCCAATATGTTTTGGTGGTGGAGGGTGTCAAACCTTACAATTTCCTAATCTTACAGCAAACTTTACATACCCAGCAACACCACCAATGCAAAGAAAAATTATTCTAACCCAAGACACTCCTTGGGGAAAGATGAAAACAACTAAGGTTATTACAACTCCAGCCTTATCTTTTGCTGCTTTACAGGTAGCGTATCCACCTGCACCCGTCCAAGTATTGGACCCTTCCGGTGCTTTGATGTATACAACTTCTCCAGGTGGACTCCAAGATTGGGGACCATTAGACTCAGGGATAGACATTAATGCGTATAGTGCAAATTCACCAACACCTTGTTTTGAATTCAGTGGTGTGTCTGAAAGTATATTAGGAACTTTTCAAACATATAGTTCTACGGTTACATCCCCCGATTTAGCAGGTGGTTTTGTATTAGGGGTGTGGGTGCCTATAGGTGGTGATGTTATAGACCCTATTGATGGGTCGATACAACAAGGTATGCAGGGACAGATATTTGCTGCTACACCTACATATACGGGTTACACTGTCACATCTACAGGACTTAATAACACCCCAATAGATTTTTATGATTTCACTAATGGTATTACTATTTTTGTAGCTACGAGTTGTGGTATTGACCCAAGTATGTTTGGTGGTGCTCAATGTGCACCATGTCCCGACGAAGACTGTGCTTGGTGTGAAACAAAGGACGAATATGTGGATAGAGTAACTTTCACACCAACACCAATAGCTTTTAATATAAATCAAGGAGTGTGGAGTCAATTTGTAGATTATGCTGTTGGGGATATTGTATATGATGAAACATATAATACATGTTGTTGTTTTATGGCGGTGCATTCCATAGACCAAACAAGTACAACACCAGACCCATGGGCTGGGTGGCCACCCGCTACATTATTATCTTCAGGGATTTGGCAAAACCAATCTGGTGGTAGTGATGTACATATTTGGGAAGCCTGTTCACCAGATTGTGTAGCGTGTCCACCAGGAACCCAAACACCATGTAATGATGTGTCCCTACAATTCCCAACCCCGATATTATTTCCTACCTCAGCAGGACCCCAACCTATGTTTGGGGGTACATATATACCTGGAAACGATTATTATGTAGGTCAATTTGTTGAGGGGCCAAATGGAGACTGTTTCCAAGCTCTAGTGGATATGGCAGCCCCAGCACCACCACCTACCGCATTAACAAATTCATCTAGTTGGGATTATATAGGTTGTGTAAGTTGGATATGCCCTCCAGATTTAGGAAATCCAGGACCATTAATTTGTGAGATGATTTCCGGCCAAACACCTAATAGTTTTACATTTTATGGTGGTAATCAAGGATGTATATATTCTTATAATGGTGGTGAATGTTCTGCAGACACAGCTTGGTACTGTTTAAGTGGTTGTAGTGGGTGTACCGAAATAGACTACACCGACCCACTTTATTTTACTTTAGGGCCTATAGGTAATGGAGTATTATTTGATTCTCAGACAGGTTGTACTGTACAGTGTGACCCTATGGCGTGGTCCTGTACCACCCCTACCGGTGCCCAATGTTGTACCGAAATATCTTGTGCTATGGATTGGGCTGCGGGTACCTCCCAGACTGACCCAGGTAGTTATACTAACATAATGACTAATATATATAGTTTAGTACCACCATCGCCACTCCCTAATACACCAACCTGGATTGCTAATAATTTTGACTTATGGACAAGCCCATACTTTACAGGAATTGATTGTGAATCTGGTTGTTGTGACACTACTGGTTATTTCTGGACATGTGACCAAGGATGTGTACTAACACCAGGACAAACTATGACACTAGCAGAATGTGAATACAGTGCTTCTACTGGAGCTTATTCTTATGGTTTTGCACTAACCGCACCTTATACCGCAGTATGTGGATATAACTGTATAGACCCACTTATCCCAATTCAATACCCAGTAGGAAATCCGCCGGCACCAGGAACTACACCATGCGAACCATGCTATAATGGTTTTGGTTGTGGTAATTATAGTACCCTAAATGCCTGTCTTTCTGCGTGTACGGATTGTGAAATGTGTTGGTCCTGTAGAACAGACGAACCCGGCTGCCCCTGTGTACAACTCACATGTTGTCCTACCATATCAGCAGGTACAAATCCTCTAGGACTATATGGTCCTAATCCAGCACTGGGAACTTACCCAACTGAAACAGCTTGTACTCCGTATTGTGATTGTACAGGTGGTTGGGATTGCTGGTTGGAGGATGATGGTAGTGGTACCTTAGTTAGTATCGGTTATTGTGCATCCGCGGACACGTTCTTCCAAAATTGGCAAGGATGGTATCCTAGTCCAGGCGGTATCTATAATACTGTTGAGGAATGTTGTTCCGGTAGTTCCTGTTGTAATGTATATTGTGAAGATGACCCCACCATTAATCCAGGACCAAACGCGTCCAACCCCTTACCACCACTAGGTAATTACCCTTGTGTGTATGACCCATTTAATATGGGCTCCTTTTGTTATACCTATAATCCCGTTATAGCAAATCCTGGCTTACCCTATTGTACCATGCAAGATTGTCTGTTGACACACCCAAGTGGAACATGTGAGGAAGCGGGGTGTGAGTGTGCATGTTCAGGTATTACTTCTGCAGTTTTAAATGATATGGGTACCTGGGACAGTATGTACACAAACTACCAACAAGACGATGTTGTTTCTTGGGCAGACCCTTCAGACCCATTATGTTGTTATATTTGTACGTGTCCTTTTAATTTTGGTTTTTATGATTGTAATGACCCAACTAATACCGGTATTCCTGGCGGTGACCCATTTGCTCCTAACGGAACACCAAATTGTTGGGAAAAATGTCTTAAAACACCAGGACTACCACCTTTAGGATGTCAAACCTGTTTGGGCAATGTAACCGCGTCCACCTATGAATGTACTGTGGACGGATGTGAGAATTCACTTATTGTTAGTGGTATACCATGTATTGCACCGGCTAGTTTAGCTGCACAAACTGCACAAAATTGTTATACGTCGAGTACTTGTGAATCAGAGTGTATGGCAAGTTGTTATTGTGGTGATTTGGATAACGACCCTATGACTATTGATGAAACCGGATGTGTTGTACAACAAGATTGGTTAAATAACACAAACACAAATACTATAGCACCACCCTACCCAACATTCCCCCCAGTACCAGCGGGAATATTTAACCCACTATTTCCATTTGCTTCCTATAATGATTGTATGTCACTATTCCCATCTTTGGATTGTTGTGGAATAAGTGCGATGACCTATTATTGTGATACTTTACAAAATTGTTCTACAGACCCTAGTAATCCTGGAGGGTGTTTCCCTATCCCACCAGGTGACCCATTGTACCCGGGTCCCTTTACTAGTCTTCAGGATTGTGAAGATTGGTGTACCTGGGAATGTGACCCATCGGGATGGCAACAATGCATATTTAACGCTAACACACCTCCAGGACCAAATACATATATTAGTGCTTACCAATGTTGGCAAAACACTAATGATTGTTTTTGTAATTCAGGAGTAACAGCGTCTACATGGTTCTGTGATGAAGCCGGGGTTCTTGCGGGCAATTACACCCTTCCGACAGACTCACCTTGTGTAACAGATACATTTATTGCTGCACAACCTTTTATATACCAAACTCAAGCATGGGGAATTGGAGGACCACCTTTCGGTAATTTCTCCTCAGGTGCACTAGGATTTCCTACACAAGTAGCTTGTGAAAGTAGTTGTAGATGGTGTTGTGATGTATGTCCAGCTGGAACTTGTTTTTGTGATAATTTAGCTTGGAACCAAGTTACTTGTAGTGGTACTACGGGTGGTCAAAATTTATCACCTACCTCAGTTAATCCATTTGATTGTATAACTGATACGACCAGCTTCTTTGGTTGGTACCCGTGTAGTGCAGCTACTGTTGTAGTATGGTACTGTGACGCGGTAAACGGGTGTAGTAGTTATAATCAGTCATCTCCACCGCTAACCTACGCTTCCGGACCATACTTTAATGCAGGTGATTGTGAAGACGCGTGTAATTTTGTTTGTGGTCCCTGTGAACCAGGTGGTTTTAGTACTTGTGTGTGTAATTTTGTTAATCAGATTATACCATTAACATGTAACACTTACAGTGATATGGCAACATGTTTAGCGTCGGTACCTCCACTACTCTTTTTCGCGGATGAAGAGACATGTTGTACATGTTATGAATGCGTTATGAATGTAAATGTAAGTTTCCAAGTATGGAACGGTTCAGCATGGGTTATAGCTACACAAAATATAACCCCAATGAATGTGGGTGCGGAACCATGGGTACCGAGTAGTATACCAAGCACTAATGACCAAGGATATTCCCCAGGTGATGTAGTTACATTTACTTATGATAACCAAACATGCTGTTATGTTAATGTTTATAGTGGAACTGGAGTATATTGGGACATAGACCCTTATTATTATTATTCAGTATATTTGGGTAATGTAGCAGGAAACCAACCAACTTTCTTAGGCCCTCCTTCTGGAATGCCTAATCCTAATACAGGTTCATTAGTTTGGGTCCCTTGTGATGACAATTGTGTAGTTCCAAGTCAAGGGTATTGGGTTTGTGATACAAGTAATTCTCCTACATGTTTCTGTACTTACGACCCATTAGCCACTAGTGGTTACGCGACCCAAGGAGCGTGTGAAAACGATGTAAATACATGTTGTTATGTTCCACCTACAGGATTTTGGATATGTGAACAACAAATAAGTCCAATACCAGGGGCACCAAATTGTATATGTGTTTATGACCCACTTGCAACTGCTGGATGGACACTACAAATAGATTGTGAAACTGACACCACTAACAATAATTGTTGTTATATTCCACCACTATATGAGTGGAAATGTTATGAGGATATAAATATACCTTTAGATAACGATTGTGCGAACAAGGTAGAATTTGATATAACAAATAAATTTAATTTAGTTGGGTTTGAAGACAGTTATACGTGGGCTAATGGGGGAATTAGTTCCACTTTATATACAAATATTGGTGGTGGAATGGACAACGTAAATCAATGGCCCAACTTCAATTATTCTTGTTGGCCTAATAACGAGGTAGCGTTACAAGCTTTAGTGTTAACACATGGTGTTAATGCTATATTTTCTGATTATAGTTATGGGGTTGGAAGTCAGCAATGTAGTTGGCCTTATAGTAACACACCAGGATGTTGTAGTAGTTGTAGTGGTGCGGGTAATAGACATATGAAAACCATAAAACATCTAAATAATCTAACTATTGACGCAATTAATGGAAGTACAACTCTCTTTTCTAGTTGGATTGACTACATAAACGGAGCTATAGCTGCTGGAGTTCCAGCAAATTTAGTTACAGGTCTTCCACCAGGAACAGGGGTGGAAAATGGTTATTTAGTTGGGGTGGTGTCCTTGAATCATGTTATTTATCAGGAGTTAAACTATGGACAATTCCCTTGTCCAGGAGGAATTGCTTATTGTGACAAAACAAATGCAGTTATATGTTGTAACCCACCATGTATTTGTGTACAAGACATAAATGGTACCCTACCAGGGGTGGCGTACTCCACTGATGTGTTGTGTACTGCAGATACCAGTAATTGTTGTGGTGAGGAACCAGACCCTGACATGAGATATGACTGTATTCGTGATAAGGTCACAAAACGTTGTGACTGCATACCAACCAAAAACGGACCTTACGCTACAATGGCATCGTGTATATTAGCGGGTCAACAAGTCCCACCCCAAAACTGTTGTAGTGGAACCACTCCGGACGGTTATTATGTTTGTTTAGGGCCTAACCCCCCTGCCCCCGCTATAAAGTGTACTTGTGTATATTCAGGAACAGCAACAGCCGGATACAATAGTATGATAGCGTGCCAAAGTGACCAACTTACCTGTTGTTACAAACAACCAACAGGGTTTTATATTTGTAACTCAGATTGTGGGTGTCAATGGGACCCTCTTGCGGTCGCGGGGTATTCTACACTGGTGGCATGTGAAAGTGACCCATCTAATTGTTGTTATACTGCTCAGACAGACTTTTATAGTTGTGAGAAAACAGTCATAATTGGTCCTCCTGGAGGAAATAATACCATATGTACTTGTGACCCAAACCCACTCTGTACAGCTCCGGGACCAAACTGTTACTCAACTCACGCGGCCTGTCTAACAGGAAATAATTGCTGTGGCCATCAATTACATAAATCATATGACTGTGACCCAATTATGGGATGTTGGGATAATACACCGATAGGATTTTTCCAAGGACCTAATGCGTTTCTTAATTGTACAACAGCTTTAACCAATGGTACCGCTCCATGTGATTTTGAGTCACCAAAAGGATGTGAGGATTGTGATATTAATTTAGCTGGTTCATTAAATGTACCTATGACCTATATGGGTATCTGGGACCCTGCACAACTCTATCAGGTAGACCAATGTATCTCAATACCCCCAACAATCTTTGATACAAATTGTGCTGACAGAACAGTTATAACGAGTCCACCACACCCACAATCTTCATTTCCTATGGGTGCACCAAGTACGATTGAACTCTTATTTTCATCACCATCAACACCAGCAATGCAAGGAGCGGCATTTAGTAATTATAAATTTGAAGTTGGTCCAGTATTTGGGAGTGTATGTAAAGGACCTACTGGACAAGGGTTAGCATATGTTAAGTACATTACCGTACAAAATGGGCCATTAGTAGACCCAACTTCTGCATTATACGTACCAAGTTTAGTTGGGAATCAGATGGTAAGCTGGAGTGTTTTACTGGGAGCACTTAATTTTGCTGGTTGTTATCCAGCATTCTGGTGGGTACCTTTTGGATGGCAAGTAGGTGTAACCGCTGGAAATAATGGTGGGTATCCCCACGACTACGTAACTGTTCATGACCACTTTTTAAGTGTGAATACAGATACTAATGGCGTTTCACATGACTGGACAATTCATTGGGAATATTGTATGTGTGAAACGTTAGAATGTTGTTATTGTTGTATAGAAAAATGTAATCCTCCACCTGGTGGTTGTGACGCTCCCTTGGTTTGGAGTTATACAAGATGTCAATGTGAACCACCAATCCGTTTACCCGATAGTGAAACTCTCTCGAAACAACCAAAACAGATGACAGCTTGTAGCCCTGGATTCTTCCCACCCGAAAACCTAATGGTAATACTTCCAAATGGAGGGCATTGGGAAACGTGTAATATTAATGTGGATAATTCACCTGCAAACTGTGACGAAGAACCATTACATTTATGTCAAGATGATTGTACTAGTCATTTATTACAATATATGTATTATCCATCTAATGGACAAGCAGCAAATCTACAATTTAGACCATGGTCCGCTACTTACCACTATGGTATTGGTGATTGTGTTGTAGACCCAAATGATGGGTGCTGTTACTGTTGTGTTACGTCACCAACTCCTGGTTCACCATTCGATGACGGTGCATTTACTAACGACCCAACCTCTACTATGCAACCATGTTCAATATATGGTGGACAATATTGGGGACTAGGTCCAGACCAAAATGGTGATTATCATGGATGGATGAGTTGCACCAATACCGGAGTTGTTCCGTGTACTGGTATTATAGCAGGAAAAATGTGGGGATGTATAAATGGTGGAACTATTAATAGTGCATGTGTTCAGATGACTGGTGGGCAATATACAAGTCAGACCGACTGTTACCTATATTCAAATTGTAAGGAACCAGACACAGGATTCTGGCGTTGTCAAAATGGGCCAACACCATCTCTTGCACCAAGTAGTAGTGATTTTGGTGGAAAATCCCCAAAAAATGTATTAAACAATCCATGTCATTGTGTATTTTACGCAAACGCAACAAGTGGACATTTAACCTACGCGGATTGCAACAATGCTAATAATTGTTGTGAATGTAAACCTCCTCCGAATGGGTGTCCACCGGGATGGACATGGAATCAAGTAAAGTGTAAATGTGAGATGCCAAGCATACAAGATATGGTAGGAGATTACGGAACACCGTGTGTGCAAACCGAAGATTGTGAGCGAGGATGGAATTGGGACTGGGAACTTTGTAAATGTGTAAGTAATAACGAATCCGGGTCAGGTAATGTTGACACGTATAAATGATAAAGTAAAATGTAATATAAATTAAGTATTAGATATTTATTATAAAATAAAGTATGGGAACAAGTTTTGATAAAATAGGATATAAACCACCTGGGTGTATACCCCCACTAACAAAACAGGAGGTGTTAATGAATGTATGTGAAAGACCAGAAACTAGGTCAAATATATTTATTGAAAGAGGCAAAGTTACAGTTTTTGAAAAACCTCAAAGACTAGGCCAAACACCTAATTTAGGTGAGTTAGAGTTACACGGTCATGGGTATTATAAGATAGATAAACAAGCATAAATAATGGCATTAGGAGCATATGGAATAAAAAGACCCGCGGACGTTTTACCGATAGACGCCCAAGTGATTGTACACTACACACCCAACAGAGACGCAACAAACGTTTTTAGTATTACACAACTTAATGCAAATCAGGTTCTTGCCCCTCATTTCCACAATAGTGCAACCGGGGGTGGTCCCAGTGAAGTTTTAGGTGGGTTATATGATTTAAAATTACCATCTAATATTTTTGCAAATACAGGAATATACACCGTGTATATTAAACCGGTAGAAATTAGAACTACAATAATAGATTGTGGTATATTAGCGTCACTTCCTAATGTAAAAGGTTTAGTGTTAGATTTAAACAGTATACCATCCCAGTTTCACGCAAACTTTGCTTCTCAAGCACTAGTTGGGTATAGAATAGAGTATATAGCCGCGGACGCTAGTGGTAGAAAGGTTCATAATTTTTTCAGAATAGTAACATCTAACTTTTATTGTGAACCAGTAGCCGCGGATTTAACCAACCCCAACCAAGTATCACCTAGGTATGTGTACACCAATACCCCAACAACAAAGATTTTTTGTACCTTAACACCTACTAGTGCACCATCTAACAACCCTAACGCTATACCATTTATAGGTGTACCGGGACAAAATATCATAATAACCAACACATACTTTAACCCTATGGTGTTGGATATTGAGATGGTAGACCATGACTTTGATACGTTAGCTATTGCATTATATGGGGACCAAACCAAATCTATAGATGACGGAATATATACTTTATATGACCTAAGTGGACAACAGAATATATACCAACAATATGATTTATTTGAGGTTAGAGACCAGTTTAACGACCAATTATATGAAGTAAAACAAAACCGTGGAAACAACATAGACTTTAGTAAGAGATTTAACAATATAATATAAAAGATAGGTAATGGCAAGTAATAGATTTAGATATCCACCAGCACCAGGACACGGAGGTGACACATTTAGTGATAATCTAGTCGGTAATCAATATACTGACGGTTCATCATTAATGACTACTGGAACTTTTGCTGTAACCCAAGACCAGAGCCGACCTATTAGTACCGACTATAATTTAGGAGTTTTTACAAGCCCTATCACATTAGAATCTTTAAATTTTGATAACGAACTAACCGCTCAGAGGTTCGTTAAAAATAGTCTAGAGATTTTTGTAAATAACGATACCAATGAATTAAGTAGTTTTGTATTATACGGCTCACTAACTAAACGTTTATCAGTAGCTGTAGAAAATATAGTGAATTTTTTTCCCGGAGCAATTTTTGTAGATGGTGTAGACGAGAACAATATATCTGGGTATACTACAGCACATAACATTAGTTATAATAATATAAATGATGAAACCACATTTAGAGTAAACGTTAATAGAATATCTAACCCCTTTAATATAGAGTTCACAACAAACGGTGCTTTAGCCCAATTAGGATTAACCCCACAACAATTACTAAATAATTTAGAAATGTTTGGGAATTCAGCGGATACTGTAGTTCAAATATCTGACGGGTCTATTAGTAAATTAAGAAATTTAACAACTGAGTTTAAGGATTATGTTATTAGTTTTAGTGGAGCTTTAGGTGATAAAAATTATAAAATAATTAATTTAACACCACAAACGATTAACACCACATTTATTGAATTGACGGTAAAAGGAAACCCATTTAACTGGTTTACTAATACAGCGACTACTACAACGAATAGTACATACTATATTACACCCAACACTACCAAATCAGAAGAATTTTTTAGTGATTTAAAGGATATAGAAGCTTTTCTACTAAACAGGGAATCCTACCCCATATATACATCAACATTTAAATTAGTTAGAGAAACTAATGACGGAAAAAGTTTTTATATAAACACAAATAAAACTTGGCCACTCCAAGACCAGATAAATATTGACACAACTACAAGTGGGTATACCTCTTACATTGTATCGTTAGCTGACCTAGGTAATGAGATAGACAGCGAAAAAACAAATCTAATATCTAGATTCCTAACATCACCAATTCTTAAAGAATTCGACAATACAAACCAAAAAATAGAAAAAACATTACAAATATATGGAAGAAGTTTTGATGACGTTAAGACCTTTGTAGATGGAATTGCATACATGACTAATGTAACCTATGATGGTAAAAACGACATACCAAACCAACTAATAAAGAATTTTGCTCGTACATTAGGTTGGACAACCCCAGCCACTTTGGATAATCAAAATTTCCTAGATAGTGTTTTAGGTGTTACCAAACCATTATTTTCTGGTAGTAGCGTTAGTAAAACACCAGCTCAACTAGACGTAGAACTATATAGACGTATATTAATGAACACCGCCTATCTATTTAAATCTAAAGGTACCAGGAAATCCATAGAGTTTTTATTATCATTATTAGGAGCACCTCCAGCTTTAGTAGAATTTAACGAATATGTAGTACTAGCAGACGCTAAGATAAACCTATGTAGTCTATTCCCCAATACAGACAACCAATTAGATTCTTCCTCAGGGAGGACTGGAACCACAATCACCACACCACCAAGTTGTGACAGTAGATTTTATAATGAATGGCAAATAATATCTGGTGGTAGTTACACAAATAAAACCCTAAAATACTCCCCACTATTCAATACTTTTTATACCGCTACAGGTACAACCGAACATCCATTCACATTAAGTGATTATCCTATTGATAAAGACGGTTACCCAAAAAAACCAAGAATAACTAATAATTATTTCTTCCAAAGAGGAGCGGGTTGGTTTGAAAGAACGGATGAACACAAATCAACGGTGATTATAAATACAGATTTTATTTCGGGACAAAGTAGTGCATCTACCTCAGTATTAACAGGATGTAGCCCTTATATTGCTACTAAATTTAGTGAATTTACTTATGGTGGATTCTGGACGATGGGTAAATATTCTAACGATGTGAATACACCTTATTTGGATAGATTTTGGAGATTTCCCCATATGTCTTTTGGGTTTGGATTAACTAGAATGATTGACGATAAAAAGTCATGGTCATTACTTAAACCCGGACTTCAAACAAGAGACTTTTCATTTAATAATCGGGACGCCTACTATCAAACGAGAAATGAAAAATTAGTTATAAATGTTAAAAATGTTGATTTAGCGTTAAATATAGGACAAGGATTAACCTATGATGTGTGGCAACAAGCAGTAGAGAATAACTGTGTATTCAGTGGAGGTAGTTTACCTTCCCCATATCCATCATTTGGTGGTAGGTGGGACTCCACAAATCCACAAATAAATGCCAAAAAATATGATTTTAAAAGTTTCCTAAACCATTTTTGGAAATTTTTTATAGACACTAAAAATAGGATGACAATTAACGATGGGAAAACAGGTGGGTACCCAACGTTACAACAATTATATCTGGATTATTTATATACTAATTGTGGGGACAATAATAAGTATACTTACACAAAAATGTTAGAGTACGCAGAATCTATGGGTGATTACTGGATAAGGATAATCGAACAGATGGTCCCAGCTACCACCTTATGGACTAGTGGGGTAAAGGTTGAGAATTCCGTATTTCATAGAGATAAATTTGTTTATAGATGTTATGATATGACTGGTGTAACCATCGCTAGTGCACTAACTACTAATTTTACGGTATCCCCAACAGGATATACCGGTTATCCAATACCATTATTTATGGGTGCATCAATAGGATTTCCTCCTGCAGCAGTACCCCCATCCGGTAGTAAACAATATAATAATATATTAAGTGGACTAACACCAAATCCCCTATCAACCTACGCGAATAGTTATAACATAAATAATTACGGTAATTTATTTGGTAGTGCACTCGTAAGTGAAAAAACAAACTTATTAGCAAACCAATTTAAAAGTAATAAACTCCTATACGAATCTAATTCAGTTTACAATAAACAAGGAAGTACTGATAACCTATTGTGTGTAAACGGACTAAAAGAATTTGGGTCTGAAGGCATAGAATGGATAAAATACTATACATTGGAGGGGATTACAGAGAGTGCCACAGGAATGGCTGGTCCATATACTACAATAAAAGGTCGTGATGGTGGAATGACTCCGACCATAAACAGAGGAAGTAAGTATTAAGGTATATGGAAAAGAAAATATATAGAAGTAAGGTAGATTTCAGAGTGTTAACTAAAGAAATTAGATTTAATTTTTTAGTTTCAGGTACACTTGAAATGGCCAACAATCCACTATCCCCGAAAAATATTGCACACACTTCAAACTCTAATTCACAACCAGTAAACTATAATAAGACTAGATGTCTAGAATTACATTATGACACCAATTACCTAGTAGATACCATTATAGAAGAAGATAGTGTTGGGGTACAACGAATGTTTCTCATGTTTAACAATAGAGGTATAATAGCAAATAGTTATTTACCGTTATTTACAACACCTAATACACCAATCATATTAGAAGTTTTTAAAAGTAGTAAAGGTGTATTTGGGTTTGAAGGTTTGAGAGGAATTAGATTTGGAGCTTTTTTATCTCACCCTCATTACTTCGACACCAAACTAATAGAACAGACTAAGTCTATCGGGGCTTTGAAACCCTTAAAAAGACCTACACCAGGAAAAAGACATGCCCTACAAATGATATTACCAGGGACCAGGTTAGTGGAAAAAGCTAAAAATCTAACATTTGATATGGATATATACATGGAAACTGGAGGGCAATATACCACATCTCTAGGATTTAAAATAAATCTAGAAAAAGAAGTTAATTTAGAGGGTGACATCATAGGAATGGTTGTACCAGGACAAATAATAAACGAACCAAAAAATATAACATTAGAAACAACCTACCTAAAACTTAACCAGTCCGACTTATCTTCCAGAGAGGTGCTCTATGATTATAAAAAACAATTAATACCCCAGAATTTTAACGCAGAAGCTTTAGAGTTAATAGATAGTAACGTATTCACTATTGTTAATAATATAGTAGCCACTACAAATCTAAGTGGGTTTGACCTAGCAACTAAAAATATTATAGAACTACCATACAATATATCACGAAATATTATAGGGGGTAAGGTAGAAAAAAGTAAAAAAATGTTACATAAAGGGAAAGAAGTATTCCCTTTAAATTGGGTTGACGAATTAAGAGAAAATGAAGTGTTTAGTAGTGCTAACAAATGCATGAAACTCAAGTTTACAAGTAAAGCACAATTAGAATCTTTTACAGATAAACTAAAACAACAACAAATAGGTAAAATAGAACAATACCCAATCATTAACACCCAAGGTGGGGTAAGCTTAGTAGATAGAAATTACTCTAAATTAAGTCAATGGATAGAGAGGTCAAACTTACACACCTTTAATGATGTTACTTTTTCTTATGAATCAAATGGTGACTTATCGGCTATATTAGTTTGTCCTAATAAACGAGTTAGGGTAAATGAAGAAAATATTAGTAAAGCTGATTGTTTATATACCCCAGGGACAGAATACATACTGCCGTCCGGTACACCCTACATAGGTGATTACCATGTTACATCAAGGTCTCAAGCTATAACCGGCAAAGACGGTAAATCACCAAATCAACAATTACTAACCCAACTATACCAATACGCACCAATAGATAAAAACAGTAGTACAGATTTCTTTTTTACAACCTACAGTAACCAACCTAACCAAGTCTATACAGCTGTTACAGCGACCACCTCAGTATATGAAGAAAATAAGACATATGATTTACATATATCGGCTTCAGCTTTTTCTGCTGAAACTACAACCATCCCTATAACTAATATACATAGAGAAAACACACTACCACTAATCGATGATGTGAGTAAAGATTATGCTCCTTACGCTTTTCCGGATGTGTATGTTAAAAATCAAGGTAATCTAACATTAAATGCAGATACACCAAATAATTACCTAACTTATTCAGCTAAAACAGCAGGGGTGTTCAGATTTACTTATAAAAGTTATTTACAGATTAAGTATAGTGATGAAAAATGGTGTTATTATTTAGATAGAACTTATCCTGAAAGCATGGGCACCTACCCGTCCACTAACTATGAAATAAAGAGATTGATAAACACATCAATAATCAAAGCGGGAATGGACGAAACTAAGACAGTAGTACAAGATACTGGATTTAAATACCACCCAGGATATCGATACAAAGAAGGTGACAGGGTGAGTGACGTACCAAACAATACCGGAATTTTAGATTTTGAATTTACAGTATCTATAGTAAAAAGTGATGCCTCTGGTAATAACCAAACTGTTTTAAGTGAGTTTAAAGTATTAAGAGATGAAGAAGATGGTACTGCACACGATTATTTAACTTTAAATGTTACAAATAATGATAAGTTTACCACAGCGGGTAATTCATGTATACTAAGTGGGGCGTCCGCAAGTACAATATTCACAAAACAAATCCCGGTAAGTGTAGATACTGGGTTTATAAATCTAGCAAGTGGAGAAACAATAACATTAGTATATAATAGTGATTGGACAACAACAACAAAAGGTGGGTACTATGGCCTAACCGCTAATACAAATATAGATATAAATCTAGGTCATGAATTGGATGTAGAAGGTAATAAATTAACAGCGCCGTGGTTTAGAGGTATAAAATCCTCCGACAACCTGATATCTAAAAACTTATTTTTTGACGCTGGTAAATTATCCAAACCATTTAATATGAAAGTTGGGAGTACGCTCAGACCAACAACCTTAGGTGGGGTATTATATATTAGTGATAAAGATTGTGGTAATATAGATGTGCCACAAGTTAATTCAAAAACATTCACTAGTTTAAATTTTGTAGACTCGAGTGCACCCCATAATATGTTAATTTGGGACGAAAGCCCAAACAAACCAACAAACAACTGGCAAAGATTCATAGAAAACAACACAATAAAGGACTACACATTAAACAATAGCACCAACTTAACAACAATGAAGAATAACGGAGTGTTTTGTTTTTATCTACCCACTTATAATAATGACTATGGACCTAATTGTGATTATAAGTTTCCCCAATTATCACAATCTTATGTCATACAAAATAAATTTAGAAACTTTTTCGGTGGTATTCTAGAACATTATATTGTAGTAACACCAGAATGTGGTTTTTACAAACCATGTAGTGGGACAAAACTACTTTCAGCATATGACATTATTCATAAAACTAAACCAGAAGATTGGAAACTAAGTGTTGTCGATAAAAAGATAATGATAAAAGGTAGGGAGGTAACAGTAATATCCGATACTTCACACTCAAACCCAGAGCCAACAAGACTTCCCAATCAAATAGGGTGTCAGTATTATTGTCAATGTAGTCAAAGTGTTGCTGAAGACTTAGAATTAGATACTATTTTTTCTACTACTAATGTTTTTAAAGATTTAAGTATTGAAAAGTGTGGTGATTGTATAAAAAAAGCTAAAAGTTATTGTCAGACATTACATAGTAGTTGTAGTCCAGTTATTATAGGTAATTGTAAACAAGAATCGACCCACTGGGATTTAAGTTCAGAAGAAGAAATTAGTACCTTGAAGACTAAAGGTGTTAAGTCTAGTTATAAGGGCCTTATAAAGACCAATATATCTAAACCGAGTGACGGTGAGAAACCGCCAACTGCACCACCAACACCAGATAAACCAATTTTATATAGTTGTTTTAATGGTGAGTGTTTTGCTTCTGATGACGGTATCTATAGTGATATAGAAGTGTGTAAAGAGGCATGTGTAGCAACTGTTCCACCTGAGTCGGATGATAGAAAGAAAGCGGAGTCTGACGCTGTAAAAGAAAAGCAAAAGAAAGAAGGAGCACAGATATGTAAGGAGAATGAGTATTGGTGTGAGAACTTAGGAGGATGTATATCCCTAAAATTACCTTGTGTAGAGAAAAAAAAATAATATAAATGGCAAGTAGCGGAAGTATAGTTTTGGTTGGTTATACATTAACACATAGTATTAGTGGACAATGTAACGCTAGTATTTTAAACACCCAGGTCTCGGGAACTACTAGTGTCACACCCCCTTATACTATTGCATGGTCAGGGGTTGGTGGATACACAGCTTCAACATTTGATATAGCAGATTTATGTACAGGTGAGTACGAAGCGATTATCAATGATGTATCCGGTAATACCGGAACAACATCAGTAGTTATTAGTGCTATCACTCAGCCCAGTATTAGTGCAAGATTATCAAATGATGACATGATAACAAACCCTAATAAATTAGGAACTATTACTATTAGTACGTCTACAACAGAAACTGATACATTCAAATATAAATTATATAAGGATAATAAATTATTAGAAACATATTATGGTAGAAAAACCAGTCCATCTCATACGTTTAGTGATATAAAAAACGGAATGTACTCTGTAGTGGTAGTAGAAGACCGTCCACTAACAGTGGTGGAAAAACCAGATAATACTGGTTGTACCGCCTATGATTATAATAGCTCTGTTTTTAATGGTTGGGAAATTAATACAACTAGTATATTTCCTAAATGGGGCCAATACATACCATTTGCTCCCGCTAAACTATCCTTTTCAAATGGGTGGGGACCAAATTCATCTGGCGTAAATATGTACTTTGAAACTGGCATACAGGGAGGTGGGACAATTGCGACATCCAACCCATTTGCGTGGTTATATACAGGGACAACTAGTACAAGACAAACTAATAGTGATGATGATTGGTATTTTGGTGTTAGTGCAATCACCATGAATGAAGGTGAAGATTTAGGTCCAAGTACTATCTCTGCGGTTGTTGCAAATATAGGTAAATTTTACTATAACAGTGTGATAAATAAAATTGTCATGATGTGGCCCGCAGACAACTCCACTATAAGGTGGGTCACTATAAACCCAACACAAGATTACGGTCACGCTGGTAATCCTATTGCAGCACCATGTACAGGGGCAACATATGGGGTATATCCAGTAGCTGTCCAAACTACTGATTATACAGTAAACGGAGCGGGGGTGGTAGTCGACGCCAGTACTATTTTAACCGGGGCATTTGACAAGTTTAAGATGGGGGCTAGTGCAAATAACAGTCAAGCAACAGGTATGGTAAGTTTGTGTTCTTATAATAACTATACTTGGGAAACATCACTAAATTCTACCCATGCTGCAGGAACACCAATATCATTAATTTTAGCGTCCTTCAGAGATGAAGAGGGTAAATATGGGGTTACCGGTTTAACACATACATTAAGTTTAGTGATGTATGCTAGTAGTGGTAAGGTATATATTCATAATAATTACGCAAGTGGTTACGGGTTTAACCTCACTAATACCACTCAGTTTTTAAATTGTGCTGGAGGGTGCACAAGCATCAACAATCTAAATTACGGACAAAGTACCGTATTAGGTAACGCACCCCCAACAACACCATTTAGTGCTACGGGGAATTGGAGTGCTATGGGCTCGGTAAGAGTAAAAGTAGTTAGGTCTGGATACCTAGGAGAAAATTTCCATATTCAATTTACTGATACCATGGGTACAGGGAGTGCAACAATAGCAGCAGGAACAGCTAACCCCTATAATAGTCTTTTTGACATAAACTTTAATCTAATAGATAAAGTTAGTTGGTCAGGAAGTTCTGAATCCGCACCTACATGGGCAGCGGAAGACTCCTTATGCAAATATTTAGGGTCCAGACGGATAGGATTTTGGCAAATATCCCAACCATCTACTAACTACTATCACATGACACTTACAGGTTCACCATCAGAAAGTTATATTGTAGCACCGACGTGTGGATTTGAGGACGGACCCAGCAATGAAGTTATAATAACAGCTACAACGGGTACCACAGCTAATATAATACAAACCGCTCCACGACCTAATTATACATCAACACAAGTAGGGGTGCCACAAATAAGACCAACCGTCAATGTTACCTTACAAAATATGGAAGAACCGGTTCTGGATATGGTAGGACTTAGCCGACCTAATCTTAGTTTAACTGACAATATAGGTGGTGTACCAGCTTTAGCTATTTATAATAGTGATGAAACTAAGGACTTATTAACACCGTTTTATTTTGGGGGCAACAATACAGATATGATTTTTGGGGACATGTACGCTAAATTTAGTATTTACCCATATATATTTGAAAGTGAAGTACTATCATCTGTACCTGAATATGAAAAGCTTTTTGACAAGTTACCAGAACAATATGTGGAAACAAGTAAAAGTATTTTATTAAGTGGTGATACAATATTACCATTATCTAGTTTTTGTAGTAATAGTACATGGGAGTATATTTTACGACCTAGTTATTTATTTAAAGACAAAACCTCTAAAACTGATGTTTGGGTAGACAATCAACAGTACCCAATACTACCAAAAATAAACCCTATTACGGATTTTTATTTAGCATTGGTCAACAACCCGCCTGTCATTAATTTGAATTTAAGTGGGTTTAACTTACCAAACTACACACCTAGTTTACACATAGAAAATGTGGTTGTGAGGTATTTTACTGAGAGTAGTGCCAAGACATTTATACACGATACTTATATTCATACACTAGAAAATACCGTCTACTCTAAACCTTTAGTTACAGCAAACGGAGTGGTACTTGTTAATGGAACTTCTGCCACTTCTTCTACTACAGCAAGTGGGGATTATCGTTATTACCCTGAAAGTAAAACTGTTATGTTTTTCCCTGAGACTGTAGAAAATGGCGACACCTTACAATTTATGTATGATGCTGGTGGTGGTTCTTATACACAATTTTTAACCATACCCGCCACTGCCTCTACCTCTAGTGCTGATACTTTTTACACCGCCAATGGATATTATTATATTAATTTAGATAAACAATCTATAGGTGCCGTGATGTTAGCCATTAATGGTCTCGCACAACGAAATAATGTAGGGTATAGAAAAGTAAGTGATAGTAGGATACAATTAATGTTAACAACTAGTTCATATAACGCGGGTGATGTAATAGCAATGTTCTACAGAACCATATACCAAGTGATTGGATTAAGTCTAACTAAAGAACCGGTGATACCAGTAACTTATACCAAAGTCACCAATTTAGTAGAAGATATCATTATAAAATTATTGGATAGTGTGGGTAATGTAATACAAGAATCAAGTTATACTAGTGGGGTTGATGTAGTAGGGAATATTAAGACATCATTTAAACTTATAGTACCGGAACCTGGTACGTATAATTATATAGTGATGATAAAACGACATTATCCATTAATTAATGGGGAAACAACAATAACGGAGTCTCAAACAGACACGGTAGAGTTTACCGTAACAAGAGACAACTTTTATACACAATAAATTAAAATGAAAGGTATTTATAATTAAAGAATAAACATTATGAGTTATATAATTAAAAACAGTACGCAAGGAGCTATCGTAGCTAGATTAACGGACGCTGGAAGGAAAAAACTTTCAGAAGGGAAATTAAATATAGGATTATTCCAATTAGGGGATAGTGAAATATGTTATGATTGCTACAGTCAGTTACCCACTCAGACCGGAGGAATTAATATTTTACAAGCAGAACACAACGCACAAAACCTATTACCCCAACCCGAAAAGAATAAAGGGCATGTGAAATATCCTATACTAGGAGGAATCTCTACGGGAGATACTTTTGGACCAACACTCCCACAACATGAATATACAGAGGTGTTTAATACCGCAACAGCGAGAGGTTTCTTTAGTGGTACAACAAACGCTGATGGGTCGTACACATCATTTTCCGCACAAACTGGAGCAGACTATACCTTGTCATCAAATTGGAACTTATGTCCAAGTGCAATGACAGGAACAACCAATCTACAACTAGTAAGTGGTACATGTACCAATCAATATTATACACCTGTAGTAGGTGACTTAATTTCGGTAACTTACGAATATTCAGGTAATAGTTGCTACGAACTTAATTATACAGCCGCTTCACAAACACTATTCTATCAAATATTAGCTGGAAATACTAATTCAGCTCAAACAAACACTATTATTGACTTAACAGTAGATAGGTATCTTCCAAATTTATGGCCTCACGCTGCAATGTCAGCACTTTCCGCAACGTGTGTCCATGTTAGGGTTTATCCAGCTTTTTCTGCTAATCCACTTACAACTAATAGTATATATAATACAGCTACAACTGGAACATATTGGTGTGATGACACATTATCTTTTAATAATTGTGCTGGATGTATAACTAACGATGTTAAAATATGGAACATGAATATAAATTGGACCCATACAGTTGCGGGTGTAAATACATTAACTTATGAAAATAAAGATTTTTATGGGTCAAGTGGGTATTGTGGGTCTAAAGAATATTTCGGATTAGAAAGTGATAACGGACAAACGTTCAGTAACCAAGTAGCTGAAGGAGTGTACAACCCTCAAAAAATAGGAGGGACATGGTATTTAGATTCTTTTGATAATATTAGAGTTGTTTTACCATCTGAACAAAAATGTGCAGGGATGATTCATTATACCAATAACACAACTACAGATTTTTATGGTGAAAAATTCGCTATGAAAACACAGGGATATAACCCAGTAAGCACTATAGGTGAAGCGAAGAATTTCAAACTACACCTTCCTTGGTTAATGTGGCATAAGAAAAATGTCAATGGTTCTGGTGATGGTACTGGAGCTGGTAACGAAAATATTTTAGGACAGACATTTTATGTGGACCCACCTAATTATCCAGATGCTTTTCCAGGTAACCCACATGTTATGCAATCAAATATGAATTCAAATATGAATGATTTGGGGTTACGTTATTTTCATTTATGGGATGACAATGTAGGTAGTGGTGACACACCTAATCGGGTAGGTAAAGTATTTCCAGACTATAAGATGTTGGTAATTGATGACGAAGAGCTATTAGCAGCAATGTCTTATAAATCAAACAGAAGTTGGACTTTACCAGCTGCAAAAACCGAAAAATTCCCCGCTGGTAGTACCTGTGCATCGGGATGTACAGAGGGAGCGGTACAAAATACCGGTGACCAACTATATATGACTTATTTATTCGTGAATACTGGGTCTGGGACTACAGGATTACATTGTAATTATTATGTCTCTGAAACTAAAGGGGTAGGAGAACTAGCTTTTGATGTCGGATTCACATTTGGTTCAGAATTTCCATATTTAAGAGACCTAGCTACTAATGGTACTGGTTTTGACGCAGACCGACTATACATCCTAACTCAGCTAGTGCCTAATGGCTCTACACTAAACGCAGCAAATTGGGAATATAGAAACGTAACAAATGAAATACCAAACCATGTATATGGTGATAAAATAATAGCCACTAATTTAATTGGACATACATTCTATATAACGGCAGACTATACTGATAGTAATTGTAGCAACTATTCATCTATGGTAGATTATAATTTAAATAATTTTATCCTTATACCTGAAAACGGAAAAACTGGTGAATTACAATTCGGTGATGAATACTTTTTATATGGTACACTAGAAACGGATATTATGGCAACAATATATGAAATGAAACATGTAGTACAACTTGGGTCAAACCAATATTTAACATCAACAAATCCTACATGGGTAGATTATAATTTAGCGGTATCACCAGCTCCAGCAGCGGATATAAAAATAACTGAAATTGGTTTATTTGATAATGAAAACGGATTCCCCGATTTAATGGCTATTGCAAAACTGCAGTCACCTGTGTTAAGAAGTGGAACCCAACAATTTACAATAGCTATTGATTTTTAATGGGGTTTTTAAATATATATAACAATGGTATATCAGGAAATACCTTTAGGGTTTATTTAACAGATTATGGCAAAAGTTTATTTAATTATGGAGGAGGTTTTTTTAACGCTATAGATAAATTTGGGTTATCTGATGAAGATATTGATTACCGTAGATTTGTAGGGAGTGGGGATTGTGTGTCACAAATAGGTTCTAGTGCTTTAACTTCAGATTGTTTTTATGATTTACCAGACGCTAGAGGTGGTGAAGAGGACAGTTTTAATAACACATATGGTATGCCCAATTCCACAATTATGGTTGGTCCAAGATTTGAAATACAAAGTGGGGTTGTTAATTTTTATAGTACCTCAGTGGGGGTTAATCCGATACCTTCCACTATTTGGTTAAATTATAAAAAACCCGAACAAGAAGATACCATAGAAAACCCACAAAGTGGTAGCATAAGTAGTTGTTGGACATTAAATAAATCAGTAACCAACTATTTTCCATCTTACTGTTATACATGTGCAGATTTTAATGGTGACGGAAGAATAGACGGAGAAGATTTAAAAATATTCTTGAGTTTATTGGGAGGAAAAACTAAGAATAGAGAGTTAGTAGGAGACTTCAACGGAGACGGGAAAGTCGATAATAAAGATTTAAGTAGTTTTTTAGGATGCATGAAAGAAAATAATTTAAATATTACAGATTTCTGTGGTGATAAAGAAGTATTTTGTGTGTTGTGTAAACAATTAGGTAATCTATCACCGTGTAATGGAGATTGTTTAAAATGTATTTAAATAAAATAATTAAGTAGATAATTATATAATAATAGTATAAAGTATGGGATATATAAGTGCACAAACAGCAACAACATTAACTATAGAGTTAACCGAAGAAGGCCGTAATAGAATAAGCCAAGGAGGTAATTTTATAAACTTATTTGATAAATTTGCAATTTCAGATGGGGATATTGATTACAGGAATTCACAATTGCATGCAGACACTACAAGTACTTCTAATGATTCTGCACAATTAGGGTATTTAACAGATGTTACAGGAATTAAAAACACATATAAAAGTGAAGTTAACGCGGGATACAAACAAAGAAACATAGTATGGATGACCCCCGAAGGAAAAACCCAACTTAAAATAGACAGAAGTTATGTAGCGGTTGGTGTAAGACAACCGGACAACACTTTAAAATATTATAGAAATAATCTGGTTATTGATTGTTATTTACATGACTACTTCGTTTTAACTAAATTATTAGCTTCTCGATATGTTGGTGACCATAAAGATATTCTATCTTCTGACCCAAGTAATATACTAACTAACACTAACGCTTACTTCGGAACCACTTTAGGGTTAGAAAGCAATAGTGACTATTCACAATTTCTTAATAAACTCTCCGAGTACGGTATAAGTCAATATTTAGACATTTGGGAAACTACAAAAGTATACGATGGAGCAGAGTATAACACTCACAATGTAAAACTAGTACCAGAAAAAGACTACTCATATTATAATGCATTAGCTTTAGCTGGTGGAGCGTTTATGAGTAGAGGAGAAGAAAATGGACTTAATTTTAAAGGCACTAATATTACTGGAGTAAATATAGCATCTCCCTTTTCTTTATTATTTTCACCTGGAATAGATGAAAAAGCTAGTAAATATAAGTTAGGGGCGGGAGCTGCATCTATTGGATTTGCTGCTTACGGTATGGGATATATAAACGCGGGTGGAATCAATCCATGGAACACAAAAGGTGGTGCATATCCTGTATTTAATATGGATAATACCTTAAATGGATGGTCGGGAGCTGAGGTAGATATAACAAATACATTTATAGGTTTTGTGACTGCAGTAGATATGGAAAGTATGGTAGGACTGGGTAGTGACGCATTAGGTAATCCAGGGTATAATAATATTAGTACCACCATACCAACTTGTAGAATGGTACTTAATATAGTTAACAATCTTTCTATCAGTCCTTTATATTACCCAATTAAGTTATCCCGATTAACTGATGTTGGAAATAGATACGTACCAGTTAATGGTAACGGTGCTGTAGGGTTAGAAATAACCGACACACCTCACCCAAGTGATACATTTGGATTACTACTAGGAAACCTCGAATACTCATCAAACTGGAATAGAAGCCAACAAGGATTTAAATCTTCCGCTCCATATCTAAGTATCTATCCATCTAGTGACGCCGGAATAGCTACCGAGTCAAGTCAAGTACTCGCCCAACAAAAACCTTACTATACATTAGCTACTAGGTCATATAAGATGGCGGATGATATCTTTATAGGTATAGCGGGACAAAATAGTATGTATTGGGAAACTAACACCTATTCGGGTGGGTTTAAAGCTGGATTATCTGGAACAAGTATAAGTGGGTATAATATATCCATACCAGTAACGTGGAAAGTGTACTCTACAGAATCACCAAATTCAATACCGTGTAAAGTAACAGTAAATTTTGTATTCAATAAAGACGCGGTCAAAGAATCAATTGTTTATACAAGAGTGGGGTCTGAAAACTATTATAGGATTTTTGACAATGCAACCTTTAAGTTTTATGGAGAAGATGGTGCTACATTAGCGAGTCACTCCACAGACCCAAGAGGGTATAGTTACCTTACAGGAGCAGCTACTACATGGCAAACTAGTACAGGAAAGAATTTATTTAGAAAAGTAATAAGCGGACAAGAAATATAGAATATTATGAATATAGCATCGTTAACGTGGTACAGAGAAAATATAAATTATACTGAAAACAGTATTAAAGCAAATAGGCAACCTATCCTTTATTTTGACCAACAAAGAGTTGGTGGTGGGAGAAATAGGTTTGTGGATGTGATGCCATCCAAAGGAGGGCTGAAATTTTTTGGGACACCAGGAGAATACAGTGCCCAATATAAAACATCAAAATATATATCCGTATTAAGTCCCCCTAACGCGGGAAAAATATGGTATGTAGATTATCCAGCGGATACGAGATTAACATCTAACAATGTATTTCCTGGAATACAAGAAAATAATAACGGAAGAAAGGAATCTAGTCCATTTCACACTATAAAACTTTACTTTCCGGGTAGAGCGTCATTAAGATTAGAAACTAATCCTAACTCACCAAACTATAAAAACTGGATTTAAAATGGGAAAACTTAAAAAAATACAACCTAATCAAAAAAGCATAAGAACAGTACTAACACCGTTTTCAGTAAGTGGTTGGACACAAAATAGTGGTACTACACTAACTTTTACAGCAGCACAAAATAACCCAACAAACGGAAGAGCATTTTCTAACTTATACTCATCCTTTAACCTACCAATGCTATCATCTCAAACTATATCCTACCTGTCAACTTGGGCAAGAAATGGGATGTCAGGATTAACTACAGACAATATAATTGTAGTGGATGTGCCAGCATCAACTTACGGTGAGTTAATAGATGGAAGAACTATGAAACTAAAAATACCGATGAATACCGGAGGGACTATGAATTTATACAGTTCTTATTACGAACCATTACCTATGTCATCGGATAACTCAACAAACGCGGAGTATTTCGGAAATCCTGTTATACAAGGAAATCCAGCGGGAACACCTGGGTTAGCATCATCCAACGTAGCATTTCTCTTTTCTGACGACATTAAAGCACCAAGTTTAGCCGATACTAACACAAATATTACCAGTTGGGCAGACGGATGGACGTTAGGGATAACACCAACAGGATACGCTGGAGCGGGAGTGGATAATTTTAGATTTACTGATACAGTATCTTCATCTAACACACCTAAAGCTTATGCACAAGCACAAGATTTACCAGTAGGTATTTGTTATTTAGATAAAGGATTCGCGGTATTGACACACCCACTTATTATAAACAATTTTGCTTATATGTCGGGTTCCACAGGAGGAACACACTTATATCCAGGAGCTAGTTCAGCTTTTACCCAAATCCATTTTACATCAGTTACATCGGCATCATGTGAATTTTATTCATTCCAACGGGACATCTTAATGGAAATTAATATTTTAGCAGATTCTGGAGAATTCTATGTTACAGAAAATCAAACCGCGGCGAACGCAAATTCACCTAATTTTGGCGCTGGAGGAGCGGATACTGGCATACAATTTACCACCCCATTTGGTGACGTGTATTCTGTATGGGATTTAACAGATGTTACATCCACATATATAACTGAAATAGGTTTATATGATGCACAAAACAGATTATTAGCTATAGCAAAACCAGATAGACCAATAGAAAAAGCAAAAAACACACCCACTACTTTACAATTAGTTCTTAGGTCCTAACTTTACTATATGGAAAAAACCGGAAAAACCCCCAAAGTACTAGGGTTAGATATTTCTACTAAAACAATAGGATGGGCATTATTTGACGCTCTCACCCAAGAATTATTAGAATTAACCCACTTTTCACCAAACATCAAGCCTAAATTAGAGGACAAGGTAGAGGAGATGTTAGTCAAAGCAAGTCAGTTTAGAGATAAGTTAAATGATTATACAAATGTGGGGATAACCAAAGTCATTATAGAAGAACCCCTAATAAACTCAAATAATATACGCACTGTTGCTGTACTGATGAGATATAATTCTTTCATAACTAGAATTATATATGATGTTTTAGGTTTAGTCCCTGAATTCATCTCTACCTATAATTCCAGAAAATTTGCTTTCCCAGAACTTGTGGCGGAAAATAAAAAAGGTAGGAAAGTTTTATTCGGTAATTATGAAGTTGGTTGTGACAAAAAACAAATTGTTTGGAACAAGGTGTCAGACAAAGAACCACACTTAACTTGGGGGTATACTCGTAACAACACCTTAAAAAAAGAAAATTATGACATGGCAGATGCATATACCTGTGTATTAGGAGCCATGAAACAAAAGAATATTTGGTAATTGATTAACCATTAAAAATTCCATACCTTTATCTTATGGATGACAACCCACTATTATTAGAATTATTACAGGACGTTTTAGGAGAAATAAACTCACATTATCCTAATAAGGGACAAATATCCTTCGATTGTCCCGTATGTTCGTATGATATAAAAGGATTAGATAAAGGAGACGGCAAAGGTAATTTTGAAGTTAACTATTACCAAGGGGTATACAAATGTTGGGCATGCTCAGAAACATACAATACTCATGGGTCTATTAATAAATTATTTCTAAGGTGGGGGAACAAAAGAAATAAGGCAACTTGGGAGTTAATCGGTGGTGAGTTTATTAAAAAAACTGAACGAAAGTACGAAGATGTTAGGTTACCCAGAGAATACATTTCTTTTACCAAAGGAAATAAACTAACTATCCCATATAAAGAAGCTTATAATTATTTACGTAAACGAAACATCAGTGACCAAATAATTTCTAAATATTCTATAGGATATACTACAGAAGGGAAATATAGGGGAAGAATAATTGTACCATCATTTGATGAAAATGAAGAACTTAATTATTTCGTATCCCGCTCGTATGTAGGTCACAAAAATAAATATAAAAATCCGGAAGCAGAAAAAGATAAAATAATATTTAACGAACATTTGATTAAATGGGAAGAGGACGTATATCTAGTTGAAGGCGTTTTTGATATGTTTTTTATAGATAATTCTATACCAGTTTTAGGTAAAAGCGTGAGTGATAAATTATGGTCTAAACTATATGATAATTGTAAAAAAAATATTATTATTTGTTTGGATGGTGACGCGTGGGATGACGCACAAAAACTATATAGAAAATTAGACGGTGGAGTATTAACCACTAGGATAAGACTTATTAAATTACCTAAAGATAAAGATGTGGGTGAGCTAGGTGGATTAGAAGGACTAAAAGAAATAACATTATTATAAAATGAAAATAACAAAGGAACTAGCTAAATTTAATAATATTAAGTTTCATGACAATGAACACGTATATTATTTGGATGGGATTAAAACTAAATCGGTAACCTCTATTATTGGAACATATAAACATCCATTCGATAAAGATTATTGGTCACAAAAAAAAGCAGACGAAAGAGGAATCACTAAAGAAGAGATTTTGAAAGAATGGAAATATAAGGCAGATTTTTCCTGTGAAAAAGGTTCAGCTTTTCACGAATACGCGGAAAACTTCCTAACAAATAAACTTTTTCCTTTTCCAGACCATAAAATAAGTCAAGCTTTGGGGGGGACTGAGAATATGTTAGAGTGTAAAGAAGCGGTTGAAACATTAAAAAAAATGTTTAATGATTTTTATGACAAATCATTTGGAAAATTAATACCAGTGAGAGCGGAGATTGTTGTTGGGGATAAAGAATGGGGAGTGACAGGAATGATTGACCAACTATTCTATAATGAAAAATCTAAAAAATTAGAAATATGGGATTGGAAAACCAACAAAGCTATAAAAGAAAAAAATAAATGGCAACAATTTAAAGAACCATTATCTCACTTAGATGTGTGTGAATTAAACACATACTCCTTGCAATTATCATTTTATAAATTAATAGTAGAACGAAATACCACACTACAATTAGGGGATTCTTATATAGTTTGGTTTAATGAAAATAACGATACCTACAAAATTATAAAATGTTATGATTTTAAGGATGAAATATTAAAAATAATGAAATAATGGACAAAAATATAATAAAAGTTAAAATTAAAGATATGAGGCACCAATTGCCTAACTTTAATAGTGACGCGATAGACATACATACCAACCCCAGATATAAAGACATAACCAAAAGTATAGAAGAAGAAGGATTTAATCCAAAAAAATACGGATACCCAACAGTAGTCTACCATGAGTCACAGAACATATTTGAAATTACAGACGGCAACCACAGGATTAAAATATTAAGAGAATTATATGGGGATAACTACGAGGTTGAGGTGGAAAACGGACATAAAATATTAACTATAACATTAGGGGATATTTTTAGTGTTTTTGATGAGGAACATAATTACACAACACCACAAAAAGCATGGATAGATATTCGTAGCAAAATATATCGCTGGTCATCATTACAGAATAATTTAAAAGAAAATGATTACAACCCACAAAAATTTTCTTACATTGAGGTCATTAGCAGTAAAGACGATGACGCGGACAATATAGGTAATGTATTAGAGTTACCATATATTTGTGAAGACGGAAATCATAGGTTAAGAATACTAAAAGATATGTATCCACCAACACATAAAATTGACGTACAAGTACAACTCACCGAGATAGAAAGCTGTATTAAAAAAACAATACCAACTAAAGAAGACGTGAAAGAACCAAGAAAAATATTAGAATATATTAAAGGTGTGATGATATGTTTATATTTTATAGTATTTCATTTAAAATATACCGCTTTAATGTTACTTATAATTGGACTCTCATTTGTATTTTTGCCCGCCTTTAAAAAAGAAGGTGAAAATCATATCCCGCATAAGAAATTAAGATGGTTGTATAATGATTATAGTGTGGTTTATGGGGTGTTGATGACCATATATCATAATTTAAGATTACTGATATGTGGGGCAACATTATTGACGTTTTCGGGATACTTAGTTATTTACGATACAATTAATTTCCTCATCTTAGCAGCACTAGTATTAATAATACAAACCATCCAACAAAAATTATATCCAGAAAATGAAAACAATGATTAAGAAAATAGTACACTATTCTGACTTACATCTTAAATTGTACAAACAACATTCTAGAGATAAAAAAGTTTTGGAGCAGGCACTAATTAAATGGAAAAAAGTAAAACCAGACCGTATAGTCTTTACTGGTGATTTCGTACACTCCAAAAATCAAATGACACCAGAGTTAATAAATTTAATGTCATGGTTTATGAAGGAGACAGCAAAAATATGTAAGTGTGTTTATTTAATTGGTAATCATGATTTTTTAGAAAATAATATGGATAGACTAGACGCGTTATCACCAGTTATAGATACTTTAAACGATAAAAATATAGTTTATTTTAAAGATAAAGGATGTTATGAAGATGAAAATATACTATGGTGTGTATATTCACTAAAAGACCATAATGTAAGTCCGGATATTCCTAATACTAACACACACTATAAGATAGGTTTATTTCATGGACCTATAGAAGGAGCATCCAATGATTTTGGTTTCGTTTTTAGTGACGGATATAGTATAGATAGATTTACGGGGTGTGACGTTGTATTAGCTGGTGATATACATAAACGACAAACCTTTAAAATCCCAGGAAATAAAAAAGCCTATATGGTGGGGTCAATGATAATTCAAAACTTTGGTGAAAGTATTAAAAATCATGGTTATGGGGTATATGATGTAGAGACTGAAAAATACAAGTTTTTTAATCTTGATAATTCACAACCATATCTTAACTTTAGAATACGAGATATTGAGGATATAGAAAATAATAAAGAAATTTTAATAAATGGTTGAGATAAATAAAAATTTACAAAAAGAATTCACACAATATTGTGAGTTAAATGAAATAGAATTAGTAGACGACTTTATAATTAAATGTGCTAAAGATGGACTTACGTTAGATAAGTACGGCGTGGCACCATTTCTCCCAAAATCTCAAATACAAGAAGTTCCAGTACAAAAAGAGATAATTAAAGAGATAATTAAAGAGATACCAGTTGAAAAAGAAGTAATCGTAGAAAAAATAGTAACCAAAGAAGTGAAGGATACCCAACTAATTGAAGAATTAGAAAAATTAAAAGAAGAACTACTAAAATCACAAATGGTAGTACAAGAGCAAAAAAATAAAATAAAAGAACAAGATGATGTATTAGAACACTTTAAAAACGTAACAGTAAATAGAAGAGCAAAGTATATGAAATCATCTAACTTACAAGACCCCTATTTAGATTAATATTATGGAAACACTTATATGGATTTTAGCAGCTTACGGAATGTCACAAATTTTAGTATTTGGCAGTATATTCGACACACCAAGAGAATGGATAACTAAGAAATCAACCTTTTTTGGTGATTTACTCTCATGTATGATGTGCACATCTACATGGGTAGGATTCTTTTTCTCCCTAACATTTTATTCACCAACAGAAACAATGACTACCATTCCTTACGTAAATATATTTTTTGACGGAATGTTAGCTTCAGGTTCAGTATGGGCTCTAAATGCAATAATCGAATGGTTTGAAGAAAACAAACCAAATAAGGACGATAACTAAAATATGAATATCTTAGTTATAGGAGATAGTTGTGTAGATAAATTTATTTATGGAGACATAGAACGAATCTGCCCGGAAGCACCAGTACCAGTTTTCCAACCAAGATACAGTACCGAAAACCCAGGAATGGCAAGTAATGTTGTTAAAAATTTAGAATCATTAGGAGTTATAACAGACCTAATAACCAACAAAGAGCAAATTATAAAAATTAGATATATTGATGATAAATCAGGCCAAATGGTTATGAGATTAGACGAGAATGATAGGTGTGGAAGAATAGTAATAGACGTTCAAAACATTTTTCACAAATACGACGCAATTATTATTTCCGATTACAATAAAGGTTTTTTGCATACAGACGATATAGAGGAATACATTCAACTTGCACAATGCCCTATATTTTTAGATAGTAAAAAGATTTTGGGAGAATGGTGTAGAGACATAGATTACATCAAAATAAATGAAACTGAACATAAATTAAGCGAAAATTTTAAATCGGAAAAATTAATAATAACAAAAGGTGGTAAGGGTTGTGAATATAAAGGAAAAATGTATCCCGTGGATAATACAGTTAATATAAGCAATGTATCGGGTGCGGGGGACACTTTTGTCGCGGGTCTAGTTTACGAATTTGTAAAATCTAAAGATATAGAAAAAGCAATAATATTTGCTAATAAATGTGCAAGTAAAGTTGTACAAGAAAGAGGAGTGACAACAATATGATAATTTGGACAAATGGATGTTTCGACATCTTACATAGAGGACACATAGAGTTATTTAAATACGCTAAATCATTAGGGGGTAAATTATATGTAGGGATAGATTCGGACTATAAAGTAAATAAAGATAAGGGACCAAATAGACCATTTTTTAGTGAAGACGATAGGAGATGTGTGGTAGGAGCACTAAAATATGTAGATAATACATATATATTTGATTCTACTTATGAATTAGAACAATTAATAAAACGTATAAATCCGGATATAATGGTTATAGGTTCGGACTGGAAAGGAAAGACAGTGGTCGGTGAACAATACGCAAAGCAACTTGAATTTTTTGATAGAATAGAAAGGTACTCAACAACCGAGATAATAGAAGGTAGAAAATATTAAGAACTATTGGGTTGGGTCACAAAACTTCCCATTCTCCGACTTATTGATATCTCCACCCGCTGGAATGGTTTCCCCACCCTCAATAATATGTATAGGATTAATTTTATTATTACCTTTAAATGTTATATAATGTAAATGAGGACCAAGAGAATTACCAGCTCCTGGGTCACCTTTTCCCCCACCGGACACACCAATAGGGAATCCAGCAGGAACTTTTAACCCATATAAATTTTCGTTAACAACTATTAGATGACAATAGCCTACAGCATAATCATTATTACATTCTAATTTTATATACCCCCCACAATCACCAGTATCATCATTTGCTTTAACAACAGTTCCAGCACAAGTAGCTATTAAAGGTTGATTATTTGAAAGACCAGTGGTATCCAAATCTACCCCACTATGCATTCTACCCCAACGTCTACCATAACAACTATTAATATATTTTGTAACTTTCCCAATGATAGGTATAGGGTATAAAGTAGGAGCAAGGGTTTGTTCTAGGCTGTCACAACCACAATCTTTGTCCGCAAAGTATGTAACCACCCTTATCGCAGCTTTCAATTGTATCTTATTTAAGTTGGATAAAAATTCAAAATCTTCTGGGGTGGGATTCTTTAATCGTTCCGCGAAAGATGTAACCTCTCTCCAACTAAGACCACTCAACTCTACAACTTTCTTAAGAGCTTTCAGTGCCAGCTTTTCTTTCAAAGACTGTTCAACTAACTGACCATACTGATTTTCTGTAATTCTAATTTTCACTTCATATTGATTTATACCAATAAATATACGATATTTGCCTTATGGAAATAGACAAATTAGAAAACCCATTTATTAAAGTAACTTGGGAGGACATACCCGAAAATTTTACCCAAGAGAAGATAAAAAGAGTTAGGACATATTTTAAAAATAAGTATAATTCTAAAAATATAACGGTATTAACCCGTGCTATAGATAGAAAAACTGGGGATAATTTAGATATAGATTTAGAGCAAAATGTTATGGACCCCCTTTATCAAAGAGCTTTAATGTCACAATTTATTATGTCACATGATATGGATGTTGATATTGAATTACTTAAAAGGTTAGATGACAAGGTAAACGCTAAAATATCCGATGAGTTGGGTACGGACACTAAATACAAGAGGGTATATATTAAAAATATAAAATTTTCTAATTTTCTATCTTTCGGGGACAGTAATATCTTAGATTTTAATAAACTAGGAGGAATCACAGTAGTAGACTCAAACCCACCAAACTTCGGAGGTAAATCAGTTTTAGCGGTAGACCTTATACTATTTCTATTTTTCAATTCAACTACGAGAACTACTAAAGCTGCGGAAATATTTAATAGATTTAGAAAAAGTAACGAAGTATTCGTCCAAGGAGAAGTGGAGATAGACGGAAAGGATTATATTATAGTTAGAAAAATTAAAAGAAAAAAAACAAAAAAGGGAGGATGGTCAGTGAGTACAAGTCTAGAATTTTTAGAAAGAAAAAAAGATGGTACATTACAAAACTTCACAGGAGAACAAAGAAGAGAAACAGAAAAATTTATAAAGGAATCTATTGGTACTATGGAAGATTTTCTACTAACCGTATTATCTACCGCTGGTAACCTAGAATCACTAATCGACTCCAAACCAACAGAACGAGGAACTATTCTCAGTAGATTTATAGGGTTGGAAAGTTTAAAAGATAAGGAAGTGATTTGTAAAAAAATGTATTCTGAATGGTCAAAAAAATTAATTTCTAATGTGTATGATGTAGAAGAGTTAAAAGAAGAAATAAAAACCACCACTAAAGAGAAAGACAATTTAATATTATTAAATACACAAAACCAAAAAGAATTAGATAAGATATCGGGCCATATTACTAATAAGCATTTAAATAGAGATGAATTAGTTAGTCAAAAAAATACCACGATAGATATAGAAATACAAAAAGTTAATCCACGACTTATTGAAGAAAATATAAATGAAAATACAACACAATTAGAAATGTTGTATAAAAAATTAAAAACTTACGGGGACACAGAAAAAACAGAAAATGTAGACCTAGAAGTGTTAAAAAATAATAAAATAGAATTAAATAACTTAATTTTAGAAAAAACCACCGACAACGCTAACCTTAGGAATTTAAATAAACTTATAAAAGAATTAGAAGAGTCAGAAACTTGCCCACTTTGTAAACGCACGTTAGATAATGTAGACCACAGTAGTGAAATTAAAAAATTAAAAGGGGAATCCAAAGAACTTAATATAGGAATAACAAACAATACAAATACAATAACCACTTTAGAGTCTCGGATTGATTTATTAGAGTCAAAAAAAATGATTTTTGATGAGTACGAAAAAAATATGTTAAGGGAAGAAAGAGTAAAGTTAGAAATTGGTAAAACAGAACTAACAATTGATAAATTAAAAGACAATCTATTAAAGTATAATGAAAATAAAGATAGATTAGACAAAAACGTAGAATTAGACAAGAAAATACTCATACTAAATTCCCAGTTAGATGTCCTAGAAGCGAGTAAAGAAAAACTATTTAGAGAAGTAGAAACAAATACTAATAGAATTACAAATATTGATGAACTAATCTCCAACAATAACACTAAGATAGATAAAATAAAAAAAGAAAATGATGTAAATAAAATTTTTAGGGCTTATTTAACTGCTTTTGGTAAAAATGGGATTATAAAAACCATAGTTAAAAGTGTAGTGCCAAAGTTAAATAATGAATTAATGAGATTATTATTAGATGTAACAAACTTTATGGTTGAGATAAGAGTTAATGATAAAAATGAAGTGGAATTCTGGATGGTAGACAATAATACTAGTGTTGAGAAACTCCTATCTAGTGGTAGTGGATTTGAAAAAACATTAGCGTGTCTAGCTATTAGAACGGTACTAACCAAAGTATCGTGTCTACCTCGACCCAATGTCACCGTTTTTGACGAGGTATTAGGTAAAGTTAGTAATGAGAATTTAGACCAGGTAGGATTGTTCTTTAGTAGAGTTAAAGATTATTTTGAGAATGTTTTCTTAATAACACACAATCCCTTAGTAAGAGAGTGGGCGGACAATGTCGTCACAATCAACAAAGAAAAGAATATTTCTAGCTTACTCTAAATATTTATAGTATATGCAGAAAAGACTTAAAAGTTATTTGTTATTTATGTTTGGTAAATGGGAAGCTATAGAAAACCATAAACCAATCGTAGATAATATTAAAGATGTTATCGAGAGTGTCGTTGACCCAAAAGAAGAATTTACTTTTATAACAGGCCAACATATAATTATAATGTGTTTAAAATCTAGAATGTCATTTATCGAATTACAAGATATGTTACATGAGTTTCTAACTCCACATATTGATACTTTTTTTATGATGCCTAAACCTAGAAACTTAGCTTATAGATTAGACGGCAACCTTGAAGGACACCTATTTGGAAAGAAAGCTAAAAAACGCCTAAAATATATACACCCAAAAGTAGCAGAAGAGTTGTCAAAACACTTACAATCTTTAGTTGAACTAAGAGTTAGGGATATAAAAGAGAATCTCTCCGCTCAAAAGCCATTAAAAGAGGTTTTAAGTAAACTCAAACCCATGACCCTAGACAGTCTTTTAGATAAAATAATTGATGAAGGGTTAGAAAGTTTAACAAAAGAAGAAAAAGAATTTTTAAATACATATAACCAATAAATTATAGACATGGAAACAAACACAGAAAAACTAGTATTAAATACCGCCAAATATAAATTAAGTATCTTTACTGAGGACACATGTGAGAGCTGTCACGAATTAATAGAAGCTTTAAAAAATCACCAAATACCGTATCAAAATAAATCTATAACCGTAGACAATAATAACCCAACCCAAACAGCACAAGAAAAAATGGTGAATGGTAATAATAGATGGGAATTTATTGATGCAGAAACAGCTCAAAACGAAAGTGGAGATTGGTATTGTCCAGTTTTAATGCTGGAAGATGTGGACCACCAAGTAGAGTATATAGCAGCAGGCTCCCAGTTTGATACTACAGAAGAAGCTTTAGAAATTTTATCTAAAAACTACTGTAAATAATATCCCCATTATTTGTTCATCTAATTTTTATTTATTATCTTTGTAATATCTAAGAAAATACTGACAAAAAGTCAGTATAATTCTTGTGGTACACTAATTGTAGTATAATAAATAAAAATTAAAAACATGGCAAAAAATATTTTCATAAACCAAAGCGAAATTATACATTATTTAAAAGATGTTAGAAAAATAAAAGTTCTAACACCAGCGAGAGAAAAAGAACTAGCTAAAATAATGTTGGATAAAAGTACACCCACAGATATAAAAGAAAAAGTACATTTAGAACTATTAGAAGGTAATCTCAGATTTGTTATTAGTGTAGCTAAAGACTACCAAGGACAAGGAGTGGAATTATGTGATTTAATAGCGGAGGGTAACTACGGATTACTTAAAGCAATTAAAAACTTTGATTGGGCAAAGGGATTTAGGTTTATCTCATACGCTGTATGGTGGGTAAAACAATCTATTTTACAATGTCTTAATGAGAACGCCAGAACAATACGTCTACCAGTCAACATTATACAAGAACTACATAAGGAAAAGAAAAAAGTTGGAGAAGAGATTACGAAATTAAGTACTAAATTAGCCACCCTCCCCACAACCATTAATTATGACAGACCGATTAATGAAGAAGGCGACACCCTGATAGATATTTTAATTAATGATAACGCGGACAACCCTGAAGAAATTTTTGCGGACGAAGTAAATCTAAAAGACGAACTAGTTAAATTGATGTCAATCCTAGATGATAGAGAGAAAAATGTGGTTATTGACTATTATGGGTTAGGAGGGACACCTATGACCTTACAGGAAATAGGAGACGAACTATCCTTAACTAAAGAAAGGATTAGGCAGATTAAAGAAAAAGCTTTACGAAAATTAAGAAACGAGAGTTACCAATTATTAGAATACCTTACGGATTAATATTTATTAAAAAAGATAAATAGATATTTATCAATAAAAGATAAATGAAAAAAAGACTCTTTCCCTTATTAATCGCATTATCCGCATTAGCGGTCTCGGGTAGTGCTGCGTTTTATTCAGTATTCGGCTTAAGTAAATTATTTGCGGGAGCCTCCACACAAGTGATAATAATGGCCGGTTCACTAGAGTTCGCGAAACTAGTCGTAGCCTCACTACTATATCAATACTGGGACACCATAAATAAATGGTTACGCTCATATCTTGCAATTGCTTGTTTTGTTTTAATGGTGATAACCAGTGGGGGTATATATGGATTCTTATCCGGTGCATACCAATCTACCGCAACTCAATCGGAATTATTAGACAAATCATTAGCTATATTAGAACAAAAACAAGTTAGGTTTGAAGAAACAAAAGAAGATTTAATAATAGAGAAAACACAATTAAATCAATCAATTTCAGATTTAAGAGTATCATTATCTAATCCACAACAAGTATCATGGTATGATAAAAATTCCGAAACAGTAATCACATCTACATCTAGTTCAGCAAGAAGAGCATTGCAATCAGAATTAAAAACTACAATTACAGATAGAGATAATATAAATCTAAAGCTCGAAGCTATATTAGATTCAATAGGTAAAACTGACATGGCTTTATTGGAGAAAGAAATATCCAATGAAGACGAAAGAGAGTTAGGTCCATTAAAATATCTAGCTGAGACAACTGGGCAGCCAATGAATGAAGTAGTCAATTGGTTCCTATTACTTATTATATTTGTGTTCGACCCATTAGCAATTGCATTAGTAGTTGCGGCAAACATGGCATTCGCACAAATAAAAAGGAAAGAACCTCAGGTAGTAATGTCTGTACCGGAAGGAATGGAATTCAATAAACCCTACCCAATCGACCCACCAATAGGGTTAAGAGAGGAAGATATTGAAGAAGATAATACAACTGAACCATCTGAATCACTTAAACAACGAGTAAAAGAAAATCAGTTAAAATTAAAAGAAATAGAAATAGATGAAGATTATTTTAGTGATTTACAAGATTATATTGAATTTAATAAAGAAGAACCACTAGACGATTTAACCTACCCACAATTTAGAGAAAAACATTACCCTAAAGAAGATACTCCCCCGGAAAGACTAGGGGGTGAGATACCGATATATGACCCACAAACCGGAGAACTAAATCCATACTACAAAGAACTAACTGGTGAGGAAAATCCCTTAAAGGAGGAAGTGGATAATAAAAGGATGGATATTATAGGGCAGAATGGTAATGACGGCCTACACTACGATAAAGAGGATACACCCATCAATGTAATAACCACAACTGACGATTTAAGTGAGGAGGAATTAAATGACTTAAGTAGAGAAATAGCAAAGAAAGAAATGCCCGAAGAAGTTGCTCCCATAGAACCAACTAAAAAAGACCTTGAGAAATTATCTAAAGTTCTTAATATTAAGTATGATGAAGAGGTTAGTGAGATAGACAGATTAACAGACACTACACAAACCCTAATTGTTGAAACTAAAAAAGAAGACAATAAAGATGAAGGTACCACACTTACATACCGAGGTAGATAAATACCAACAAATTCTTTTATGCAATACTAATAGAAATAAAAAAGATTATCTAAAAAGTATAAAATTAAGATATGGTGGAAAATATAATAAAATACCCAATTACTTTGTTGAAAAAACAGGAAAAGTACATAATTTAAGTGAAAATGATACGACGGAATATTATTTAAATGGGTACCGAGATAGTGGGGTGATTGTAATTTGTTTAGAAAATTTAGGTTGGTTTAAAAGAAGAAGTGTTGATGGTAAGTTTGTTGACTGGTTAGGGGATATTTATAAAGGAGACATGTTTGAAAAAAAGTGGAGAGGTAAATTTTTTTGGGACACATATACTGATAGACAGGTAGAAGAAACAATAAACTTAATTAACACCCTCTGTGCTGATAATGATATACCAAACGAGTGTGTTGGGCATAATGTTCTTGTAGATGGGGTAGAACATTTTAAAGGGATAGTATCAAGAAGTAATTATAATGAGTACTGGACCGACATTAATCCATCTTTTAATTTTGATAAATTATGAAAAGAATAAGAGAAATAAAAAATTATACTGACTATAATAACAATCAGTATGATGAAATGAAGTCACTTTTAATGAAGTCTAGAAGACTGGTAGAGCAAACATCAACCCTAGACATAGAAGACATACAGTTAGATAGAGAAAAGGAAAAAACAAAAGAATATGAGGTCTCTAGTGGACGAATAGTGGTACACGGTTACACAACACCCGATATAACCCTTACTGACGAAGAACAAAATACATACCAAGAAACTATGGATGATTTCGTAGAACAAGTATCCGATTTGGTAGATTATGGGACTTTAAATATCTATACAAATAATGTAGAATGGTCAGGAAACCTAGTTAAATACGATACTGACTTTTTTTATAGTGTAGGAGAAACAAATGGAACATATATTAGTGGGAGCATGATTAAATTAGATGAGGAAGCAATAGATATGTTAACCAAACTAAAAAGTTACTATCAAATGTTTTCCACAAAGTGGGCAAAAGTATTGGCTGACAGAAAGTCAACTAAAACAATAGAAGATGAAAACGAATAATATGAATTTTTTACAAAAATCATGGAAATGGATAGTTGGTGTAATAGGCTTTTTTATAGGCCTAATTTGGATGATGAACACAAATAGTAGTAAAAAAGTTAAAAAGATTAAAAAGAATATTAGAAATAACGAAAATAAAACTAGTGAGGTTGACGGTAAGATAAAGTACATCAAAAAGAAAAAGAAAGTAACAAAAAAGAAAATAGCTGATACTAATAAAGAAATAGAGAAGGTAAAAAAGAAAAAACCTAAGGTAAAAAAGAAAAGTGGAAAAGAAGCAACTAACGCCCTCAAAAATAGACTTAAAAAGAGTAATTAACTATGAAAAAAATTAAATTAACAGAAGACGAATTAACCAAAATAATCAGTAAGGTTATTAAAGAACAAGATGAAAAATGTCCGGGGATTCGTATCTTTGAGAAAAGTTATGGTTATAAACAAGGTATGGGGAGGTCTTTACAAAAAGCCATAACACCAGATATAACATTTTATATTACACCTGAACCTACTACAGCATCCAGGCACTGTAATTATACTCTTTTCTGGCAAGACGGAATGGACCCAATTGATTTAGGCCAACCAGATTTTTGTTTTAAGATAGCTAAAGCTTATGAAGATGCATTTAAAATGAAAAGAGCTAAGTAATGAAAAAATTAATACTAATATTATTATTGCTTACCCCAGTATGGGCCTTCACCCAAACACATACTTTTACTGATAAAGAAGTGGTCGAAATGGACTCACTATTTCAAGTATACGAACAAAGTGATAGTTTACAGAAAATACAGATTAATCTACTAAACACACAACTTGCGAATTATAAGACATTACACATCCAAGATAGTACCCATATAGCTTTTATGAATGAAAAAACAGATTTATTAAACCAAAGAATAGATTTGTATATTGATTTAACAAAAGAATTAAGACCAAAATGGTATAATAAACCGGTTATACACTTCTTTTTAGGTGCAGCAACAATTGTAACCGCTTCTTGGGTCGTATCCAACGTTAAGTGATATTTATAGTATATGGCGTTAACTAATACAGATAAAAAAGAAATAGAGAGAATCGCTCGAAAAGAAATGAAAGACTTCATGTCTAAACCACAATTTAAAAATGAGGTTAAGAAAGTTGTGACGGATGAGATTAAAAAGGGGAGAAATACTCGAGCGGAAATTGTGGATATTGTGAGTAAGGTAATGTTAGAGTTATATAAGACATTCTGGTTTAGACGCAGTATGTGGCAATCAGAAATAAAAAGAGTAAAATAGGTATTAGTTATGGGTAATTTAGAGACTTTTAAAAATAAGTTGAAAAAATCTATTAATAAAAGTGGAGGAGACCCAATGAAAATTAAAGGACTACTACCGAAAAACTTAAGAAGTTCATACGATATGGAAAAAAAGAAAAAAGAAGAAGAATTTGATGAGGCAACAACTTCAGCGAGTGCGGGAGCGTTTATGGCTCCTTTAGGTGTTGACCCTAGATTTAAAAAGAAGAGAAAAGAAGAATTTGATGAGGCAACGGGTGCATCAAGTGCAGGAGCATATGAAACACCACAGATGTGGGCAAAAAATAAAAAGAATTGGAGAGGAGCAGCAAAAACACAATGGCCCGGAGGAAAGTTTGTTAAGATAAAAGATAAATGTAAAACATTTCCATACTGTAACCAAGGAGATATTAATGCTTTAGAGTTAACTGAGAATAAAATGGTAAAACAAGCGATAAACGAAGTTGCAAAGAAAACAGGAAAAGATAAAGACTATATTAAAAAAATGGTTAAAAAAGAAATGGAGGAGATTGTAAGAAGAAGCATTTATAAATCCCCAATAACCTCTCTACTAGGTCCAGGGACCAAAATGGACACACCTATAGGTAAAATTTATAGTATGGGGTCTAATGTCGGAGGGAAATACGAATAAATAGATATTTATAATAAAAAGAAATTATGTCAATACTAGCAAAGAGTCCAGATTTAACAAATATTATTAATAAAGCGATTAAAAGAATTGGTGAAGACCATTCATTATCTCGTGACAATAAAGGGACAACTATAACCAATAAGGATATAGCGAAAGAACGTAATAATACCACAAAAGTTATTGAGGAATCTTTAAAAGCGGTTGCAGACGAAATGGCAGAAAGAATGGTACTAGAGAACACAATTGATGGTATGGTCAAAGATGTAATTAAGGAAGAGAATGATAAAGGGGATGTCATGTCTTATGAAGACTACCTTGAAAAGTATAAGCTTAAAGATAGTGACGTTGTTAAAAAGAGATACGAAGAATTAGTTAAAAAAGCTGACCCCAAAGTTATAATAACGGAATCAACTAAGAATGATAAAGTTAAATTAGATGAAACAACTACTACTACCATTAAGAAATTAGTACATAAAAAATTAAAAGATAAATTAAACGAAACTATGGGGGATGCGGTACCAGGGCTAGACGCTTATAAAAAAGCTACTAAAAAATCTAAATCTGAAACAGACACGTACCATAAAGATGTAAAAAAGAAGTTTAAGGAATACGAAAAGTTTGAAGGTAATGAAAACCCTGAGTTTCCACACCAAGAAAACTCAAAAACTAATGCCGATGGTCAATTTCAATATTATAGAAATGATGACGAAGACCAAGAGTTTGTAGATGATTTTGCTTATCCAGGACTAATTGATTTTGACATTAATAATTTAAATATGGATAGACTAACTAAGTACTTAGAAGGTTCTTCTGAAACTGGTAACGCACAAACAGATAAAGATGGTGAAGATTTAGGAAATGTGGTATCAAGTGAAACCGGTAAACGAATGATGAAATCTGCAGAAAGAAGAAAAGAAAAGATAGCGAAACAAAAAGCGGCAATGAGTAACTTAAGGGGGTACACTCCTGACGTACAAAAAGTCACCAATGTTAAGGAAGAGGTATCTCAAGATATAACCGATATGAAGAAACTGTGGAACTATAATAAAATCACTCAGTAGTTCTATTTACCTACCTAATTCAATACCTATCTTTATTAATATGAAAGATATGGGAAGAAAAAGATTATTACCGAAACAATTTTTAAAGTATGTTACACAACCTGTAAGTCTAGATGATATGCACCTATGGGTTAAGAGTAATAATATTAATATAGAAAAAACGGAATTATTCTATGATTACATATGTTCTTTACATTTACTTATTGAAGAAACATATTTAGGTCCCGATGTTATAAAAGAAGATGACGATAGGTTAGGGCATTTTAATTGGTGTTGGGACAAAATAGTAAGTCGATTAAAAAAAGAAAATATCAATTTTGAATTAACGGGAAACCATCACGAGTACTTTTGGAACTTTTTTTACGAATCTTTTTATATACATAAAAACACTCAAGAACAAAGTGATAAGATAAAAGAGTTTTTAGAGGTATTATTTTTGATACACGTACCAAAAACTAAATCAGAATTAGACATGTTATCAGAAATTTATATAGTCCTTAACGAGAACTTGACTGTTAAAGAATAATTTAATACAATTAATCATATGAGAATACTAAATATAATATCCAACCAACTTATTGTTAAAAAACAAATATTAGAGGGTGAGTTAGAAAGACTATTAAATAGGGCTGATATCGCTTTGGATAAAAAGGCAGAGATGGCAACCGATTTAATTAGTAAGCTTACTGAAGTAAGTTCTAGTATATTAATGTGGGAATCATATATAAATAAAGAAGAACAAAAACAAAATTAACATTACAATGGAAACATTAACAGAATTAGAAACATTAGTTACAGCAATCAAAGTAGACGCTGAAAAATTCTTTGATAAAAAGAATAAAAGTGCAGGAGTTAGAGCTAGACAATCAGCTCAAGCATTAAAAAATGTATTACAAACATTAAGAAAAGAAATATTAGAAGAAAGTAAAAAATCATAAATGGAGTATTGGGTATATATGTTAATATTTGTATTTTCCATTTTGGTGGTCGGTAGAAATTTATATTTATTTATAAATAAATTATTTTCAGCAACACCAAGTACCTATGTATTAGATAGGTATGAATTATTGTTGTTAGGTATATCTATTTCTTATATAACCACATACTTAATTTATTAAATGACATTATATAGTAAAATATCGGAATTTGGTCAGTTTTTTAATAGTATTAGAAAACATGAAGATTTTATGGTTATAGATTTAAAATTACCATTATCTTGGCAGGATGATAAAATTTTGAAAAGTAGAGGGGGTAAAATACAGATGAAGATAGGCAATAGTAATGAAAAATATAAATTAGTTTCGTTTTTTAATATTTTTAGTGAAGAAGGATGTGATACTCTGTTAACGGAAATAAAAGCTGTAATAAAATGGAATAAGGATGTCGAAGAAAAAAATGAATTATTAAACTTAAAAACGTTAGAATTAAAAAAGATGTTTGCGGAAAATAATGTAGACGCTTTAAGAAAATTAAATTTTGAATTTCATAAAAACGATACTATAGAACTTAATGGAGAAAGAGACACTGAAACGATACCAGTTGGAACTATTGAAGGACCAACAGGAAATCCAACAACATAAGATTAACACTATTAAGGAAATAAAAAATAGTAAACTTAAAGATTTTTTGGCTGATAAAAGAAAAATAGTAGAGGAAAATACAGCACACAATAATATATGGAAGAAAATCAGAAACATTCTAAAATTTTAGAAGACTGTGCAGCAGTATCAGAACTCCTGAGAAACAATAACTTAATAATAGATTCACAAATAACCCTACACATCACTCCTAGTAATTATCCTCACCTACTTAATGAAATAGAAGAATTTGTAAGAGTTAGGGTAGAGAGAGATAAACCACAGGTGTCATTAAAGATAAGCGACACAGAATTTATTTTCATTAAAAAATAAATTGTAAAACTAATAAGTATATTGTTTCCTTAAAAAACTTCTTTTATAACCTGCACCCTCCAATAAATCATACAATTGTTTACGTTGTGCAGTACTCGTATCACTAACAAAAAGATAATTATATTTTCCACTATTTAGAAACTCCAACTCCACAATTTTCAGTAATCTTAACGAATCGGACACCGTCTTTAAACTGAAAATCTTAAATTCATCATCATTTTGTATTATAAGTTTATTATTTAATGTGAAGATTTGTTTAAATTCTTCTCCAACAATGTAGTTAGAAAACAGAACACTAAACGAAATTTTAGTCTGTAATGTGTGGTCATAAATGTATTCTTCTTTCCAGTAAGGTAAGAGTTTTATAAAATTATAATTAGAACCAGATAGATTTACAGCTTTAGTCCTACCTAAGGAATCTTTCACATATATAGTGTCATCCGACGACTCAGTTGTGATAACACCCAACTCAAACATAACTTTTTTCCTACAAATGTAATCTGTTATGAATTTAGGCTTCTTTTCTTCAATAAAGTTATTATATTTCCTTAAGATACTTTTTTTATTGTTGGACGAAAATAAAACTTTATGTCGTTCACCATTTTTAAATAAAACAATTTTATACTTATTTCGATTATAAACCATATGAATAAAGATTACTACAAAACTCTAAATATAAATAGAAACTCGTCACAAGATGAGATAAAAAAAGCTTTTAGGTCATTATCCAAAAAACATCACCCAGATAAAGGGGGTGACGAATCTGTTTTTAAAGAAATGTCAGAAGCTTATGACACTTTAAGTGATGAGAATAAAAGAAGAGAATATGATATGAGAGGTCAAAATCCTTTTGGTAATCCTCATAATCACCGAGGACCCAATATGGACGACATATTCAATCAATTTTTTAGTAACGGAGGACGGGGACAACAAAGACAGGTTAGAAAAGGGAGGTCCCTAAATATACCATTAAGAGTAACACTTGATGAGGTATTCCATTCCACCGTTAAAAAATTAAAATATAATAAAAATATAAATTGTGGTGTTTGTAATGGGTCCAAAGGAACAACTCAAAACTGCCCTACCTGTAAAGGAGCGGGGTTTGTTCAGGTAGCAATGGGTAATGCGTTTTTTAGACAAATACAAAAACAACAGTGTACTACATGTTCAGGGATTGGACAATTAATTATAACACCATGTGATAGTTGTCGTGGTAAAGGTAGTGAAGTTATGGAAAGTACCGTAGACTTTAAAGTGCCTAGTGATTTAATGACAGGGCAATTATACACCTTTAAGGGTCTGGGTGACGAAATAATGAATGGAAGTCCCGGTGACTTAACAATCGAAGTGGTTATAGACAGACACCCCCATTTTAAAGTGTTAGGTAGTGATTTAATCTATGAACCATATATTGCACTATTGGATATGGTATTAGGTTGTGATATCAAAGTACCTTATTTTGATACTGAATTATCCGCAAAAATACCAGAAAGGAGTAAACCAACCGCAAATTTTACACTTAGAGGCAAAGGACTTAATAGTAAACAGACTGGTGGTTACGGAAATCTAGTAATTACACCCATAGTTGTGATGCCTTCAGGATTGGACAAAGCAGATAGGGCTAACCTCGAAGAGATGAGAGAAAAGAATAATTTTAAAATAAATTAATAAAGAATTTTACAATAGTAACATAACCTATAAGTAGAGGAATCCATCCGAATACAGTCATTAGTATTCTCTCTCTATTATTAAAAAGCCCGGTACTCATATCTATATTCTCATTAATTAGTTTCTTCTTTTGAGCGTCTATATTATTTTGTATATGATTTTTGGCACCATTAAAGGAATTTTGAAGCTTTTTAGATTTACAATTTTTACAGGCCATATTTTTTATTTAAACATAAATGTTCACTTTTAACAAGTAAATAAAACTTGAAATAACTATTAAATTATGTTACTATTATACTATGGGAGAACAAACAACAATATTTGATATTATAGAAAATGAAGACATTTTCGACTTTGAAGGTAACAAACAAAATTTAATTGATAACTTAGAGATGCTTAAAGAAATGTCTGTAGAGGAACAAACCCTTTATAAAAAGTGGCAAGAAATGAATAAGGGGGGTAAAATGGCCAAGGTAAAAAATAAATTATATAATTACCGAACAAATTTATGGGTACCATCAGATTTAGATGACTTAAACCACACCATAAAACAAATTGAAGATTTAGAGCCGTATGTTGAAATGGCAACACCAGGGAAAGGGGTCACCGAATGGGTAAACTACCGTAAACTTATCCATACAATGGAATGGGTTGCAAATCCTGGACGTAATATGAAATTCTGGGTAAGAGATAGAAAAACTAATAAAGTCCTTGGTTTGATTTGTTTAGGGTCCGATGTCACAAGTATCAAAGTTAGAGACGCTTACATAGGTTGGGACAAAATAAATAAATTTGACCAACATAAACTAAACAATACAGCGATAGCAACAACCATATGCTCAACCCAACCAGGAGGGTATAATATGTTAATGGGTAAATTAATTGCAGCACTAACAACCTGTAAAACAATTAGAGACGCTTGGGAAGAAAAATACGGTGATAAACTAATCGCTGTTGGAACAACATCTCTATATGGAATCAACTCAATGTACAATGGAATGCCACATTTTAAAACAATGGGTGAAACATCTGGTAAGGTTAGATTAAAACCAGATGATAGTGCATATCTACCTTGGAACAAATGGTTGAAAGATACTCACCCAGAAGAACATAAGAAGGCTATAAGTGCTACAGGACCTAAACAGAACATCCTTAACAAGGTTTTTAAGCATTGTGGTATAAAGGGTTCAGATTATGACCACGGGTTTAAGAGAGGGGTCTATCTTGCAATGATGTATGATAACGGTTGTGAGTTTTTAAGGGGAGAAATAGAGGAAAAAGATTTAAAAATAAAGAAAAAATTTCATGAGGATATCCCGTACACAGACAAGTGGTGGAAGAAGAAAGCAATTAGAAGATATAAAAATATGTATGAACAAGACAGAATTAAACCAGAACAATTATTTTATTGGGATGTAATTGATTTATCATGGGAAGACACACAAGATAAATACATAAAAGAAGTAGGGAGATAATATGACACAAACCACATTATTAATAGCATTATTCATTTTAGAAGTAGTAGCTTTTGGATGGTTAATCTGGGAAGCAAAAATGGGTAGAGAAAAAAGAGAACAAATAATACATTTAGAGAGACAGATATTAAAACTAGAAAAGGTAATAATATCAATGGAAAAAACAATAATTAAGAAATTAGATAAAAGAAAATAAAATGGAAGAAACATTAATTTACACACAACATTATGCAAATAGTATAACTGAAGTTTATTTAACACCAGATAATAAAACAGTTATTCAGAAAAAATGTCTTTATTCATCATGTGGTGAATACAAATATGACACGGAGGAATACTTAGATAAAAAGATGGTTGGATACAGACAAATTAGGAAATTAGTTAATAAAACCAATTATGTGTTAGATATTGACGGGACATTATGTGAAGATATTCCTAATGAACAATTTGAAAGAATGGCAACCGCAAAACCTCATCATAACGCGATAGAAACAATTAACAAGTGGTTTGAAGATGGTAATATTATTACATTTTTTACGTCTAGAAAAGAAGAACATAGAGAAATCACAGAACAATGGTTAAGAGATAATGAAGTAAGATGGTCCCATCTAATTTTTGGTAAACCAAGAATTGATGGTGATGTAACCGCCTATCACTACATAGACAATCATAAAGTACGAGCGACTAGATATAAAGAAGAAAGTATTTGGGGTGACTTGGTAAGTACAACAAAAGAAATAAAAGTTTTCCCAAAATAAAGAACTAATAATAAAAAAATTCGTATATTTGTATTATGGAAACAAAAGAAAAATCAAACTGGGACACACACGACTTCCAAAACTGGGTCGTTAGACACATTAACCTTATCTTAGGAGGAAAAGAATTAGATTTATTTATAAGAAATAATTTTGGTTACGACGACATAAAACTGTTTGGTAAAATAGAAGAAGCAGAAAATTTAAAAAGTATGTACCAATCTTCTATGTTAGATAAGGTGTTTCAGTACCACCAAGTAGAGAGTAGAACGATACAAAAGTTGGTGGGAGAGGATTATAAATGGATAAGTATTAACTATTAAAAATAAAATAAAATGGGAGGAAAAACCACAATGGAAAAAAGAGGACATCACGTATGTTCACTGGTCGACTACGAAGTCCGACAAAAAATTATACAATCAACAACAAGAAAGGTTGGGGGTAGAGAAGTAACATCACCCGGCAGCGTAGAAGTGATGATTTACAAAAGTAAGAAAAGAATTGAGGGGGGTATGAAAGATATTAAAGAAGCAGCTCAGAAAATCTATGATATCCTGAAGAAAGAAGGGAGACAAACCGTAGTCTCAAAACGAAATATCAAAAAATACAATTTAGTTTAGTATTTATGTATATGGACATTGATATAGAAATTTATTTAAAAAGACTTAAAGATTTTTTTAATTCTGATGAAGAAGCTCGAAAAGATATGTTTGGACATTCCGAAATTAATATGGACGAATTCTATTTAATGGTCGCTCAAAAAGCGACCATTAATAGTAAAAAGAATGGTGACCCTATGTTATCATCCAGTGAGATGTTAGAAATTATAACAGACTTAGCACTACGAGATATTAGACATGAAATAGAAATAGAACATTTCATACAAAAACAAGAAGAAGTAGCCAAGCTCTTCAAACACACAAAAGACGGGTTCCCACCTATATGTCTTAATTAAACCATAAACACATATTGACAATATTTTTAAAATTAATTAACTTTTAGTATGCCTAAAGAAATAATTAAAACCGATTCACTACGAATAGCTAATGATTTATTATTAGAAAAGTATATGCCCGTGATGGTTGTTACCTTATCCCGTAAGACTACGATTACACTAAGTGATAAGTTAAAAGAATTTGCATTAGATTTGAGTACCAAAACCGGTTATGAAGTTTTATTGTTTCCTGATGAAGATAAAACCTCAGTAAATATTATTAGTGTTTGTAATCATAAACAGGTAGAAATTGATAATTTAAAAGAGTATGTTTATGGTAAGTATAAAAGTGATACAAAGGATGAAATACCATATACTAAAATAATTGATAGATTAAATAAAAATAAAGATGATTAGTAATAAAATTAATGACCCAGAATACAGCCAAGATAATTGGGATAAAGGGGTGAAGGGAAAAGGTGACAACCCTAACTCTATACTGTATTCTCCCTTAAGAAGTGAGTCGGGAAGGAGTGAAGATAATTACACCTATAAAGCAAAATACCCAACCCAAGAAGAAATAATCGCTTTTAATAGAAAAGAATATAAGAAAAATGAAATGGTTGACCATCCTAATCATTATGGGGGTGAAGACAACCCATATGAAGCTATTAAAGTTATAGAAGAGTGGGAGCTAGGTTTTAATCTGGGCAATGCCGTAAAATATATCTCAAGAGTAGATAAAAAAAACAATACCTTAGAAGACTTGAAAAAAGCAAGTTGGTATATAAATCGAGAAATAAATAAATTAAAAAACAAATAACATGAAAGGTAAAATTAGTACAGATAAAGGAACTATGGTGGTAGAGTTCTATGAAAAAGACGCACCAAATACAGTAAATAACTTTGTTAAGTTGGCAAATGAAGGGTTCTATAAAGACCTTAACTTCCACCGGGTAATACCAGGATTTGTAGCTCAAGGGGGTTGTCCGAATGGAAGAGGAGATGGTGGTCCAGGCTATAAAATTGATTGTGAGTTAGACGGAGAAAACCAATACCACGATAAAGGAGTTTTATCAATGGCACACGCAGGAAGGAATACGGGAGGTTCCCAATTCTTTTTAGTACATGATAGAGCACAGACACAACACTTAGACAAACAACATACCTGTTTCGGTAAAGTAACAGAAGGACTAGATATCGTAGAAAAAATCCAGCAAGGAGACAAATTCTCAGTAGAAATAATAGATTAATGAAAACACGACTATCCCGTTATGTGGGTAATACCCCCCTCATACCAATAAGAATTGGCAAATATACAGTATGGGGTAAAGCCGAATTTATGAATCCATCTGGTTCTGTAAAAGATAGGATGGCAACGTTTATAATTAATAACGCGGAGGAAAATGGTCTATTAACCAAAGGAACTACCATATGTGAAGCTACGAGTGGAAATAGTGGAATAGCATTTGCAATGTTAGCAGCAGAAAGAGGATATAAGATGGTGATAATAATGCCATCTAATATGTCAGATGAAAGAAAAAAAATGTTTGAATATTATGGTGCAGAATTAATCGAAGCACCTGAGGGAGATTTCGATGAAGCTATACGTATGAGAGACGAACTGTGTTACGTTAATGAATGGTTTAATTGCAATCAGTTTGACAATCCTTTAAATATACAAGCCCATTACCAAACTACAGGTCCAGAGTTCTATAACCAGTATAAAGAAGTTAAGGGTGAAAACTTTTACCCATCAGTATTTGTTGCTGGGACTGGAACCGGTGGTACTTTAATGGGTACGGATAAATTTTTAAAAGAAATGTGGCCTAAAATAAAATCAGTAGCAATTGAACCGGCAGAAAGTGCAGTTATGTCCGGATTTGAACCTGGTCTTCACGGAATACAAGGTATCGGTGACGGAAGTAAGTTTTTAGTGGATTTAGAACGGGTGTCGGAAATAAGAATGGTAAGTACAGAATGTGCGAAAGCATGTGCTAGACATTTAGCTAAAAATTATGGATTATTTGTTGGAATAAGCGCAGCAGCAAATGTATTTGCGTCGTTCCAATGGCTAAGAGATAATAATGAAACTGATGCTATTACCATATTATGTGATAGAGGAGAAAGATATTTTAGTTGTATGTAAATAACTAAAATAGATTGATAGTGTAAGTCGTTTATGATTATATTTATTGTAAACGACTTTTTTATGCGTATACTAATAACAGAGAACCAATATACCTTACTTGTTGAACAATCTGCAACCAAACACCAACCTAGTGTCAATGGGTTAGATAAAGATTGCCTCCCAACTGGTGATACATTTACGCATAGCGAAGTTTATGGGGGAAGAAAAAAGTGGAATCTTATTTCTCATAGGATTAAAGATGTAGCTAGAAGTGCCCGACTTAATTATGGAGACCAAGATAAAAACCTTAAGAACGGTGCTATAAGTGAAATACAAAGAAAACTTAATAGTGATGGTTATAATATTGCTGTAGACGGAATGTACGGTAACGAATTACTAAGAGCTTTGAAGGAGTTTTTAGATGTACCAATGTGTAATCAACAGGATATTAACATACGAATAGGACCAAATGGATTAAAGGATTTAGAACTTTGGCCACCAAAACCTATAGAATTGGGTAAGTTTGATGCTGATGAGGATGATGAAGTAGATGATGATGACTATAGAGATGTAATTATGGCAGCTACTATAGCGGGAGAGTGTCCAAGATGTAATGATGAGGAAATACATGCAATTCTATCCACTATGTATTGGAGGGGTGATGAAAAAGGTATGAGTATACCTAAAGTAACAGTAATATGTTCACAATATAATAATTGGTGTGGAAGTGAGAGTAATATACAAGGTTATGTAAATGAGGTTAGAAAAGATGGTAGATTATCACAAAACATATTAGATTTAGTTCAAGAGTTTTGGACGGCACAAAAATATAATAAGTATAAATTTACCCATTACGCTAATCCTAATAGACTGGACGTTAAGGTTGATTTAGAAGGGGGAGATAGACCCATCTCCAAATCCTACCAAGAACATTATGATGAAAACCTACAACCAGCAGGAGCTAAACATAAATTCTGGTATGATAAAAAGTTCCCGACACCATCATAATTTTTTCAATCTTAATTTAGAGTAATAACGGTAGTTATATCCATTAATATGTGTGTAAGTTTCTTGTACATAAAAATTAACAATCTTATTATTGTAGTCCAAGATTTCATAAGTTAATGGTCTTGACGAACCACCTAACAGAATATACTGCCCACTTAGATGTTCACATATAGTAAGGTTATTTTCAGTCACATATAGAGTATAAGGTTGTAGAGAATCACTATTTAAATAGAAAGTCCCCATATCAGGTATATTTTTAGGAAAGTTAAATGTCCAAGTTGTTTGGTACCTAACTATAGTTTCGAAATCATACATAGAACCTTCATATCTTAAACTACCGATAGGTCCACTATTAAATAGAAATATTTCTTCTTCTTCTCCCGTATCTAAATTCTCCATATACATCTTCCCCCATCTAATCACCCAAGTACCATCTAATAAATGAGTTTGTACATAACTAGTAGTATCATCACTATAGGTGATTGGGTCACAGGGTGGATACATTATCTCTTTTTCACAACTAGTGAAAGTTAGTAGGAGTAGCAATATTTTTAGAATAGTTTTCATACTACAAAGATAAGTAAAATTTATTACATAACAAAATAAAACTAAAAATGTTTTATATTGTTTTACTAGATATTTATAGTAGATGAAAATAGAAATAACAGAAAAACAATTATTACATATTAATAAAACCCTACTAAATGAAGGGGGGATTAGAGATATTAATAAGTTAGCGGACAGATACCCTAAAGCAGAAATATACTTCCACCAAGACCTAGATGGTGTAGTTTCAGCTCTAGGTATGAAAAATTATTTAGAGAATTATGGTATCGATGTTATCGGAACCCACGTAATCCAGTATGGGGATAAAGAATTTTCTGTTAAAAAACCTGACGCAAGTGGGGATGTAATGCCTGTATTAGTAGATTTTGCACACGGTAAACCAATATTTAAAATACACACAGACCATCATGATTCACAAGCAGGGGTAGAAGACGAGACAGCCACCCAATTTAAAGGAGCACGGTCTAATGTAGAAACGATTTCACAAACCATAAGTCCTAGTGATATTTTTAGTAATGAAGATATTATGATGATTAATACTGTAGATTCTGCTGATTATGCAAAACATGATATTGAACCAGAACAAGTTATGAATTTGATTAGGGATTTTGAATCTGGAGACCAGACTTACGAAAAAAGATGGATGTTAGGACTTTTAACTAATAAATTATTACTAGCTTATAAAAATAAACCAGGATTTTTAGAACATTTAGTGATGAACTCTTCACCCTCTCTAATGAATATATATCAAAATATAAACTCTTACGCCAAAGAAAAAGGATTCGCTTCCCCAGAAGAAATGGCACAAAATCAAGCTGGGTATATAGAATCCCAAATAGAAAGTGATAATTTAAATTTAGAAGGGAATATTATAGTACAATATGGTGGAGGAGCTTTATTTAAACCAGGTTCTTACGACAGGTATACCCCATTTAAAATTTATCCAGAAGCAGACTTTTTAGTAATTGCATGGCCAATGGGTCTAGTACAAGCTTCTTGTAATCCATTTAAGAAGGACAGAGCTCTTAAAGGGGTAAATCTAGGAGACATAGCTCAAGAGGTACTTAAAGAAGTAGAACCACAACTTAAACAACACCAAGTTCCGGTTTCTGTAATTAAGAGGATAGGGGAAACCAAAGCAGAAGGAGAAAGTATAGGGTTTAAAACGTCCGACCTCTTTGCTCTATATAAAGACCATTTACAAAACATGCCCTCTCCAGACTCACAATATTATGACATGGCGGTTAGTATAATTGACACACCGTGGGATAGATTAAGTGAAAAACAAAAAGCAGTTTTAGATAAGATAACAGTACCAGCTTGGGACGTTATACAAGCTAATAGTGGAGGACATAAATGTATAACTAACATTAGTGGACTCAATTTCTTTAGCAGAGCAACTAGAAATCCAGAAGGTGGATGGAAGAAAAAATCGAACAGCAAACCTACCAGATATGTGGAATTTGTTAAGTGGGTACAAAAAGAATTGGTTAAAAAAATAAAAGAGAAGATATAACCTACTTAGATGTCCATTCTAATATATCTCCTTCTGATATATTATACTCACTACTCGGCAACTCTAACACTTTATTACCCCTCCCCGTATACGAAGTACAATTATTTGTATTACAAGGTGGACAATCTCGATAAATTTTTGTAATTTTGTTATTGACTATGAATATTATATCTAAATGTATTAAGCAGTTTTTCATCCAGAACGAACGTTCTGCGACTTCAGGAAATAAAAAAAGCATTCCACCGTTTAGATACTCTCTACCCATCATCCCGGTACTTCGTGAATTGGGAGTGGACATTAGTTCTAGAGTGATAGGTTTATTATTTATAATAACGTTCATACTATTATAAATATCGTTATGAATAAAGAAATAAGAAAACAAATAGAAGAACTTCAAGAGACTTTGATGACTATGAAACTAGTAGAATACGCAGACAAAAAAGAAATACAGATTATACAACAAAAACTAGACGAATTGTATAAAAAATTAGACACAAATAAATAAATGTCGTTAGCCGCAATCATAGTAACAACCCTATACCTAACATTCAAACTAATATTTTGGATGATTGAAAAATTAGGTGAAAAGTAAAAACAATTAACATTAATATTAACCTTTTAAAGACTTAAAGAAATGGCAAAGAAAAGAAAATTAAATTCGAAAAATCCTAGATACGCTAACCAATCAATTGACAATAAACCAAAGATTAAAGAAAAAAGATTGATGGCGAATGTTCAGGTAAGAACTGCAGACGGGAAAGCTGTAGAAGGTAAAACTATCCCAATGTATGGCATATGGTACGAGAATGACCCAATCAAAGCAACCAAAGAAGAAAAGTGGTGGAAAAAATCAGATTTAAATTAAATAGTAGAATAATTAAAAAATAACTTTTATATTTACATTATGATTAAAAAAGATTTTGAGTTTGTGATGAATGCCTTAACCCACACAAATAACACGTTTATTCATTTAGCAGCATTAAAAAATTTAATTAATAATTTTAAAAATAAATGGGAAGATAGGTTAGGGAAAGGAATAGCAAATTTTTATGTAGAACAATTAAACAAAAAATACGAAAATGGCATATAATATATTAAAAATAATGACAGACCAACAGAGTAAGAAAAAAGTACACGTATTACTAACCGACGGTCTATCACAGATATGGGAAATTAAGAACCAAAAAGAAGCCAATAGAATTACTAATATGTTAAACGAAAATAGTGATAGTGGGCATAAATACGAAATAAGAGAAAATTGCAAAAACAAAAAGTAATGGAAAAACCAATAGTATTTAACGCGAAAGAGTGTCCCGAATGTAGTATACCTAAAGGATGGGGGCATGAGATTATTTTTGAAAATAATGAAAAGTATTGTGGAAAACTACTAGTGTTTAAAGAAGGGTGCGAATTTTCAATGCACTATCACATCATAAAAGATGAAGCTTGGTATGTAAAGGAGGGTAAGTTTCTTTATAGATGGATTGATACCGAGACAGGAGACGTAAAAGAACAGACCTTAAAGGAAGGAGACGCTGTGAGGCAATTACCCGGACAACCACACCAACTAAAAGCAATAACCGACGGTACCATTTTTGAGGTTTCAACCCAACATTTTGATTCAGACTCATATCGTATATGGAAAGGAGACACACTATGAAAATATTAAAAACAAATAAACACAAATACAAGTTCAATAGAAGAAGAGCGTTAGAATGTAAGTTGGTAGAAAAAAGTAAAAACAACCCTGGTTACCTTAAATATATGGTAACAATTGGTGAAAAAGACGGAACCAAACAGACCCAACCCGCATACGGAAAGGATATGCAAGACGCTTTATCGAGATTAATTAATAAAGAAAGAACAATAAAGGTTGAAAAAAAACTCACCAGCACCAACCCATTTGTTTTTTTTCTGGTATGGTTAGGTATTATGAGTTGGCCTGCTTTAATGACCGACACTCATGACTCACCACTCTTTATTATGTATTCGTTTTTAGGTATCATTGGTCTCATACTAGGAGGCAGTTGGTGGTACAACTACGTCCATAAAGGGGAATAATGACGGTCCCTTTAGAAAAAGACCTAGCCTGTAGATTAGCATATGAATTTATTCTTGCATCCATGGAAGAAGACCAGGAATTTGAAAACTTAGAATTTATAAACAAAGATTTACCCCACAATACCATAGATAAACTAATTGAACATTTTGAAAAAAGAGAAGAGTACGAAAAATGTTCCACCCTCCAAAAAATTAAATATAACAGATTATCAGATTATACCAAATATAACCTTTAATTGCTCATATTT
>Ga0080013_1000087_pt1 | contig 125901 bp, 200 predicted proteins | sample ETNvirenome_6_85_FD_69236 | JGI IMG/M metagenome (GOLD analysis project Ga0080013, IMG submission 69236) | Marine viral communities from the Pacific Ocean - ETNP_6_85 (SPADES assembly) (version 2) | ecosystem: Environmental > Aquatic > Marine > Oceanic | place: Pacific Ocean | collected...
GCAGCCGCAGTAGGTGTAGGCGCAAGCTTGTGCTCCAGACTGCCAATCTTCCAAACCCTTATCTTAGAAGTAGCCCCGTCGAGAGCAGCCTTATCTGTTAATTGTAATCTTTGGTACTGATTAATAGGCTCAAATGCAGAATAGACAAGAGGATCGGCCCATGTTTGCCAGTCGTCCTTCTTGTAATGATAGATGCTCGTTTTATCTGGAGGCAGAAGCAAGTTACCATCCCCATTAACGGCTTTAATAATATCAGGAGAGATGTCTTTTAACACTTCTCTTATTTCGGGGTCTCGACTTTGCTGCATCCTATTTATCTGAGATTTCAGATTTGTAGGTATCTTAAGCATAAGAAGCTTTTTATCTGTAAGAGATGCGAGGGCTCCCCCAACAGGCTCAACCAAGATAGGATCGATAAAATTGTATCTCCAAGGAATTTCCCCCTTGCTAAAGAATACGTCGTCCCTCTTGATATCAATTTCTTCTGCGGCGACTGATCGCTGCATTTCGGCACGCTTCTTCTTGTTTACTTTGGCTGTAAAACTCCTAATAGGAACATTTCCTTCTCTGAAAAGAAGATGGGCCAGTCTCTCTGATACGTGCTTTCCTCCTACATTCTTGAACCAGTCGTTCATAAAGTTTTCTACTGATTTGTTAGGGTGAGCAAGTCTAATACCCTGACAAGTAAAATCCCCCATAAGATCTATAGCGTTATGGATAAGGCCAATTCTTCTATAGGCATATCTGCCGAAAGATATGATATCCTTTGGTTTCGTAGGTGCAGCCTGCCCCGGTCTGAACCAATCGAAATCCGCAGACCTTAATCCCGGCCCACCATCAGCATATGTGGTTAACCCGGAGTAATCTCTTCTGTTAGCAATAGAATGAGCGCTTTCCTCTAAAGCAGCAGCATAGACTTGAGAAGCTTCTGCTTGATTATCTTCCCAGCTAACGAAAGCCTCTTTGCCTGCTATCGCCTCCGCGTCTTTAATAGCGGACTTAGGATATCTTTTTTTACTCATATTTTTCTCAATAGTTAATAAAGTGCATTCAATACATATTAATAACTACACCAATACCTATTACTTCCGCCTAACCACCATGACACTTCTAGGATCGAACCCTTTCGCCCAATCCTGCCCCTGATACATCGACTCCGACCTCCCTTTTCCTACAGTCCCATCAGCGACTCGGCCAATTGCAGAGTAAACAGGTAGGGGAATTTCTCTAGCTATAGTTCTAGCTATCATATTTGCTATTACCAAAGCACTATACCTATCTTTCCGTAGCCGCCCCTTCTTGCCCGTGTCAAGCTTAATCTCAGGTGTATCAAATCTTTCCCTGCCAGAGGTAGTTCTAGTAACGACGATAGTCACAAGCTCAGCCTTTAATTCCTCTACATCCATAACAGCATCTTCAAAGGTATCATATAGTTTAAGGGCACTAGTATCTCCAACCACATCTTTAAGCTTATCAAACCTGATCTTGTCTTGCTCGGTTGTCATGCTTAAAGTTATTTGGTCAAATCGTGGGAATAAGATAAATCTGTCTTCCATATCCTTCCTGAGACCATGATTAGCTTTAGATGTCCACTCAGCACTAGCGAAATTTATCAACTCAAGTATGTGCGAGCCAGAAAGTCGATCTGTCTCTTGCTCTTTACCCTCTTCTATTGCTGGGTATATAGGTACTTCATTAAATTCTCTTCTTATCTTGTCTTCGTCCCTAAGACCTTCTGCTATCTGGTAACCACCACCCTGAGAGTCAATCCCGATCCTAACGCATGGAAACGCCAGCATTAGATCACGAATCTTCCTTACGCAAAACCCATAGTAATCACTCATATCTGTAAGACCCAATTTCTTACGTGTCTGGAAATCCTTCTTATTTGTTGTCCACACATAGACCACTCTTTGATGTTCTCCATGAAGTTCCATAACAATAATAGCAAAATTGTCTATTTCAGAAGCGGGGTCAATGCCAAACACATATTTCCTGTCGGAGTGCCCCCTAGTCATAACGTCAAAAGGAGACACACACCAAGACGGCCAATTATCCTTCTCTATATTGGAGTCTTTAGCTACACAGTTCTCTATAATGGTTCTTTTAAAGAATCCGGTTGAGTCCTTAGAGAAAATAGCTCCATATTCTTGGTTATAGGTTCCTGTATGCATCGTAGCTCTAGATCTTGATACTTGCTGGTCGTCCATAAATCCTTCAGGTATAAGCTCATAAGGTATGCGGAAAACACTAAATTTAGTGTGATCCAGCCTTTTCATATACTCAGGGATCTCGTCCCCTTCTATGTCCTCCCCTAACTCCTTGTTAATCTTACTTATATCCCCACGATTCTTAATGGTGGACTTGTATTTTCTCCAATAGTTAGCATAAGGCTCAAAATCGTATCCAGCCGTACCAGACAGAATCGACTGGTTCTCGTGCTTCTGTTCCTGATAGGTCTCCTCATGGGTCTCATCCCAAACGCCATCTTCTTGCCTCTTCTTACGCTCAGCAGCCGCTTTAACATTTCCAGTCGGATCTTTAGATACTGACGCAAAACCGGCAACAACCGTTTCATAAATTTCTACTGGGATACTGTTAAATTCATCAGCAATAATAGTATGGGCTCTTAGACCTCTAATCTTATCACCCGTGCCCAGAGGAACGGCAATCGTCCAACTATCATTGATCTTAAGGGTACAGCGGTCAATGTCTCTTCTCGGCCCGCTTTGATCTGTACACAGACTTCTGAGGATGGGGGCATTCCTCCATATTGTGTCCATATACTCAAAAATGACTTTTGACTGACGGAAGGCCGCACCAACGATTACGATCTTGCTCTCGGGTATTATTAAGCATCGTAAAGTAGCATAAACAGCTAGAAGAAAGGATTTGCCAAATCCACGAGATGCTATATACATAGGGAAAGCTTTAGTCCAAAGCTCTTGCATAATAACGACCTGTTCTGGCAGAAGATCTATATTAAGAAGGGTCTTCGTTGTCCAGTGAATATATTTAGGGTCTCTCATAAGGCTTAAGACATGCAGATGGAAGTTCTCCTGCTGCCAATCGGTCAGATCAAGCAGCGGATTTTTCAGCCCTTTCACATCCTCTTTTTTAAGTCTCAGCCAAGCATATTCATAGCCTTCTACATCGTAACTCATAAGCTCTTTTCATTAATCTATAGGCGGCTTTCTCTGCATAAGCCCTATCATAACAGGCTAATACATGTATGCCGTATTTTTCTCTTGCTATCGCTATTGTACTATCTATAAGGGCAATAGGGATTTTCGGTTCCCCTGATTTCCACATCATTCTTTTCTTTATATATTTAGGGACACGGGCCGAATGAGGATAGTTCTCTATGTCTTCCCAGCCGAACTCAAATATCAGATATGAATGCCTGCATTCGCTCATGCGGGTCATACACTTACGCCAGCGCTCCTTCTGGGTACAATTCTGGGCAAACTCTTGTATGCTCTGTTTTCTTTCTATGCAAATAAGATCTTCGAACCCCTCAAGGGTATAATCTCCTGCATGGACCTTTTTGATTATAGTGCCACTGCAATATGCATTTTCCTCATACATCCATCCGTGATTCGGTTTTTCTCGGGTATCCCTAACAACAGTGAATTTGGATTTGCTCATTCTCTTCCGTTCTTAAAAATTCGTATCTCAAATAGCCCGGAGGAATCCCACCTGTATCCTGCCAGTACTTATCAGACGGTGGACCCCAATCGGATTTATCTTCCCACCAATCATCACCATCGAAATACGAGTAATACGAACCAGTAGCAGCTATGTGGTACATACCGGGGATTGTAACATCCTTCTTTTTAGGATAATCGCCGTAATCAGTACTAGCCCCATTCGCTGCCCTGCATTGACCAGTCAATATTACTTCGTTAGTCCTAAGATCTTTAACCCCATAAGGCGGGCCTCTAAAATCACACATACGGCCATATCTCCTTTAATGTTTCGTTTACCCCGTCAATATAAACTATCCATCTGCCATACTTGCCGGTCTTTTCTGCCCTAATCGTATTCCACCCTTCCTTGTCCATATTTTTATAAAGTAGTTCAATAAAGAGATTTGTCGCCCTGTGGAAATCAGCTTCCCCTCTTTCAGGGGTATTGACTTCTGCAAGGCGACCGTTAATCTCTATAAAAGTATGAAAGCCTAAATCAACCGTGAATATCACGGAGTCCCCATCAATTACACGCTTGACCTTAGCCTTGTACTGATACATTACTTCTCTACTTTTTCTACCTTATCCTTATTTAGGGACATAATGGTAGGATAGTTTTTCGAGTCATCAGACTTCTCAGAAGCGGACTTCACAGAGTTATCTTCTGGCTTGATATTCTTAATCTCTCTTAAAGAGGGGATATTCGCTTTGGCGTCTAGAGCCCACATAACATTGCGGTCTTTGCACCATCTAGCCATTCTTCTTACAGGAACGGTAAAGTTGAAGGTTTCACCGGCCCCACGCACAAGCATCCCAATATACTTACCGTCCGTTAGGAATACTCCTCCACCAGACGATCCGGGGAATGCGGAACACGTAGTTTGGTCAAAAACAACACCGTCACCACTTCCAAGGCTTAATACTCGACCTGTCTTAGACATAATACCTTTGGTAACAGAGTTAGATCCACCCTGACCTAAGAGCGAGCCTACATGAATAAGGTCGGTTCCAATATCAACAGGCTTGTTGTCAAGATCGAATTCAGCACCGAATGCGGTGTACTGTCTGTCTCTGACTAGCAAGAGGGCAAGATCTTCACCGTCTTCTGAATCAGAGTAGAGAACAACTTTCCCATACAGTCTGACCTCACCTGTTTTACGTTTAGTATCTGGATCTCTCAGCTCCTTAACTATTTCAGCGTCTCTGAACTCCACTATAGTTTTGGGGATACCGTTAGGTCCAATAACAATGCGGGTCGATCTCAACCCGTTAACAACGTGAGCAGCCGTCCAGACGAAATTAACCTTAACAGTTTTCTTATCATCCTTCGCCAACTTCACATCTCTGGTGATCAAAACCCCTGATCCAGACCCACGATCTGTTTGGATAGTAACACTAACATCTAAGAGGTGATGTATTACCTTAGTTTCGGCAAAAGATACACTAGCCATTAACATAATAGCTACAAATATACTAGCTACTTTGCACTTCATAAGTCTCTCCTTTTTTCGTTATATTCTTTAATTTTGTCCAACATCTGCCACTCAAGCAGTTTGAGGAAGAAAGATTCGAAATCCCTCTCTTTACCCTTTACACTTTTGTGGCACCGAGAACACAAAGTTATACCGTTAGCAAGAACAAATCTTAAGCCGGGATTATGAGCCCACATCTTAATATGATGCACTTGCAACTTTTTATCTGATAAACATCCCGGCCATTGACAGCGATACTTATCCCGCGCTTTAACATCTTTCCTCCACTGAGAATAGATTGGATCTTGATAATCCCTATTCTTGTTGAATGTCCTCTTATATGGTCGCTTGTTGTGATTTCTTCTTCGCCGCATTTATATCAGACTCCACCATTTCTTTTACTAGTTCATCAAATGCAATTTCTGTTTGCCATCCAAGATCATTGTAAATTCTCGTTGGTTTACCACACAGGTATTCTACCTCTGCGGGTCTATAAAATTCTTCGTCTACAACCCAGTAATCCTCATGATTCTCTATGCCTATATGCAGAAAAGCCTGCTTAATAAACTGTCTCACGGAATTAGTCTTACCAGTAGCTACTACATAGTCGTTTGGAGATTGAGCCTGATTAATCAAATACATAGCCCGAACCACATCTTTAGTATGTGACCAGTCTCTAAACGCATCTACGTTCCCAAGTCGCAGCTTGGGAAACCCTTCAGAGTCTGAAAGAGAGTTATAAAGTCTGTTTTCATTGTCTTGTACAGGTAGATTCAAAATTTGACCCATTTCATTCGACGGGTCATGCCATTTCACAAATTCCCCTATCCACCTAGTAATCTTCCTAGTAACAAACTGTTCCCCACGACGAGGAGACTCATTGTTAAAGATAATACCAGCCGTAGCGTACAACCCATACCCATCCCTATATATCCTGACTAAGTCATGAGCAGCTAATTTAGCTACAGCATATGGGGATTGAGGCTTGAAGGCTGTCTTTTCGTCCTGAAACTTTTCCACCGTGCGCCCATCAAAGAGATCTGGGATGGCAATATAATTGCTCCCGAATAATTCCGAAGTTGACGCTTGGAAGAACTTAGTCTTTGGACTATACTTCTTTATAGCTTCAAGGAAATTGAGGGGGCCTTTCGCAACAACATCAAAAGTATAGAGAGGTTGCTTGAAAGACGTACCTACATGGGATTGAGCCGCAAGATTATAAATCTCGTCGAAACAACCAGTTTCCACTATTGAATACACCGATAATGTATCAGAGACCTCTCCTTCCACTAAAGAGATGTTGGGATTATTTAATAAATGCTCGATTCGCTCGAAGTTAGACACACTACTGCGCCGTACTAATCCCACTACTTTATAGTCTTTTTCCAGCAGATACTCGGCTAGGTATGACCCCACTTGTCCTGTTATGCCTGTTATTAGTGCTTTTTTCATTTGTCTTCTCCTAGATCCTTTAGTATCAGGGTTTGCTTCTCATTTAGAAGGAGTAAAGTATACAGGAAAACATTCTTTCCCATCTCTACGCTAATATATTTGTCTACGAAGGCTGAAGCGTTTTCGCACAGACTCATCTGTTGCTCCGGCTCTTCGCGTAAATGGACGTACACGTCCATCAGGGAATCGATGTCCATCTCAAGGAAATGGGTGCCGTTTTCTAAAAGGGGATAATACCACTCAATATAATCCTTGAACCGATTCCTTATCTTAAGGACAACGCTATTCGATTTGAGCTGCCAAGGGAGTCTCGCCCAAGATGACACATGCCCGTCTACACACACCTGATATTTATATCGGAACTGCGTGGCTAGAGCCGTTCTAGACTCTACATCTTTGAAAACCTTAGACCCTTTCAGAGCGGGAAAGGCACTAAAGATGTCCTTTTTTACTTCCCCCCATTCTTCTTCATCGAAGCCCGGTGGCATTATAACATCACAGTAGAAATGGTCGGGGCTATACGCAGCCATCTCTGCCACTTTAAGGCGCTGATTCTCTTGTATGCCATATCCGTCGCATGCAATGTTGGTTACTGACCCCGCAAAACACATCTTATCGTGCTTATGGAATAAGGGTAGATCCTCCATGTCTACATACTCAAACTCTGGGTAAGATCCCAGATTATTTAATGAGGGGATTAATATGTTGTTTGAATAAGCCTCTTTCGAGAAAGCTAAGCAGGGGATGTGCTGCATAGCGGCGTTTGACTTATCCGAGAAACACATTGGGATTACTAGATCGAGCCCACCAAGAACCCCATGCTCTTCATGAGCCTTCTCGACTATTTCGCTTATGAAGCGGCATCGAGCCCCAACTATTGCTTTATCCTTAAAGTTCTCCTGCCCCTTTAATATTCCCACCTTCCCCTTTTGGAATCTAACGATAAGGTCAGACTCACCCATCTTATAGTGGTTTTCTATATAGTCGAGTGAAAAGTTAAAGGCTTCAACCTGCTTCTCTATAAGTTTTTCTACTTCATCCGGTATTTTAAGCACCGCTTTGACATGAGCCCGGTCTATTCTCCTCCCACCAGCTTTCATTATATTGCCCCTAAGATTGGGCCGCTAGGGGAAATCCCTACTACTAATGCATTTTTTGGACAGGGGAAAGAACCCTTGAGATCTTCCTCGTAATATTTAGTGATTTCCTCGCCTCCCCTCCACCCATTCAAAAATTTAGTGGGCGTGAATGTAACGCCAAAGAAACTCTCGTTAAATACATCGAACTCTTCGGTATACGCTGACTCTGAAGGGATATACATATGATATATGTACTCCTCCGTATCGCTATATTCGACTTCGAGCATTGAATACACTAGCCGCTTCGTAAAACTCCCCACATTGCTATCATTATCGAACACAACTATATTCCTATCTATCCCTAAATTAACAGCCGCCTTTAAGGCTAGTCTGGTTCGCTCACTATTATCTATTCTTATATGATTATTACTATATCGCTGTAGCTCCCAGTCTACATCGCCAGACACGGCACATACCTTATCCAATTCAGGATTACAACACACTTTTTCACAATCCTTATTGACATCACATACCTCTGCCCTTTCACCGCTATTGGAAATCGCACTCCCCAAAACTGGGGTAGCTGCTGCGGCTGAGAATGCGGCTGCTTTAAAAAAGTTTCTACGCTCCATTATTCTGTCTCCTCTATTACTGTGTCTGAATTAATTAATGGCTGATCTACTTCGCCGTCCTGATACTCGTGTAATTTCGCCAACCGCTCACGGGCCTTATCCCCCGCTATCCGCTGAACCTCCATATCAAATCCTTCCCGCTCCTTCATAGCCATACTATCCAACTGCTTCATCCACATGGAAAAGTTGGTTTTAGCATCGTCCGTTACCTTCTTGCGCTGATCCCTTGTTCCCTTGAGATCCTTTAGATACCTCTCCTTTTTAGATAGGAGTTTTTCGTGCTCATTGATATAGGACGCCTTACTCCCTATAAGCGCCCCAATCTGGGTTTGGAACGAGGCAATCGCCTGCATATCTTGCTCTTCACGGTCCCGCATCATCTCGCTATTGACAAGCCCCTCTAATTCTTCAATCCGCTCATTAATCCCGAAGCGATCCACCATAGACCGATTAATCAGTATCTCGGTTCTAATGACCTCAACGATCTGCATCTCTTCTGAGTGTGTCACATCTTGATTAAATTGCAGGAAGAAGTCAATCCAGTGATGCTCAAAGAATTCTGTCTCCGCATCGGAGACTTGCTCTTGAACCGTCTTGAAATAGAAGCGACTTCGTAAAGTAGCTAATAAGTGTTCGTGGTCTGTGAGATCTCGTGCCTTAAGATTCTGTTTCTCGATGTACTTGTGAATGGGAGGGGGATTTCTATTAAGGGCCGCGCATATCTCGTCTACAGATAGGTCGAAACAGTTCTGATCTATATACTGCATCTCTTGGGTGGATAAAGCTCCCCGCTTCTTACCTTTAACCATCTTCGCCTCCAAACTGATCGATGAATTCACCGGGCAGCTTAATATTGTGTTCTTGTAGTATAATTAGGATAGCCGCCATTAGCTCTTCGCGCCGCTTCTTATTCAGCTTCAGCTTATTAGTGAATCGAATCCAGTCTTCCCGCAAAGAATAATGTATGTTGGAATTAACTATGCGAAATAGCTCACCCGCGAAAACCCGGTCTTCTACGGCGGATGTGTCATCGAAAGCCCCCTTCAATTCTTCCTTGGTAGACATCAGGGATTTCTTGGACTGATTGCGAGATTCCCAGCGGTCGTATGCCTCACAATCGTTCATGTTTGTAAATGCTGTACATTGAAGATTAGTATAAGCTTTTAGGGGACAATCGTCACAGGGCTTGTCTGGGCGAGCAAAATTATTGCGCTTAAAGTTAAAGAGCTGGTTTCGCACATGAACCCATAAGAAATTCTCTAAGGGCCGCACATTGTCGTATTTTGCGATTCCTTCCCAAGCAAATAGCGCCCCCTGCTGCTTCATATCATCCATCTCATGGTAGCCGAATTTAAACTTGTTTGCAAGCTTTCCCGCAATCCGCTGTATTATTACAACAACCTCCTCCTCCGTGTAATTCTCCGGTATTCTCACCTTGCACCTCTAAGTTATCCATTTCAATTTCAATTTCGTTTGCCATGACAAGGACGATTTCAGCCCCGCCATAATCAAGGTCTATATGCGCGCTTACTATGCCGTCAACTACTTCCCCTGTTTCGGCATTACAGACCTTTGTTTCTAAGGGGTTCCCCGTATAGATTAATTTAAGTTTCATTTTGTGCTCTTTGTACCCTTCGCCTTTTTTGTTTTCTTCGTTAGAGCAGCCATAAGGTTGCGGGCTTTAGCGTCCCTCTCCTCTTTCTCTTCTTCAGATGCGGCAGCTTCTTCTTCCAGATCTCGCTTGACTTCCTCTTTCAGCTCCTCGCTGGCCGTAACAATCAGATTAGACGCCACAGGAGCTATGTGATGATAGTGTTTCATTTTAAACCTTATTTTTTATGATTACTTTTTGCCAAAATACCACTATTATTATAGTAGGGTTCGGGGTAAAAACCCTCACCTCAATATTAATACATTAAAAAGGTTAAAAAAGAGAGGATGCGCAGCATACTTGAATAAGAAATGGACAAATGCGGAAAAAGAGTATATAAAAGCTAATGCTCATAGGCTATATGATAGGGAGCTTGCAAGCAGGCTAAGTGAGATGAGTGGGCGTAGGGTCACTCTTGACTCGGTCCGTAAAGTAAGACAGAAGCTTGGTGTAAAAAAGAGTAGGGGGCGGGGGTTGTGCAACTTACAAAAGGGAATGCCTGATGAGCTTCAAAGATCAACGTACACAAATGTTGTTAAGGGCGATAAGGTCGCTGACGAGGGGGATGCGCATCGCAAGGGAAGCGGGGGAGAGTGAAGATTTAGAGGGTGTTAGAGCAAAATATATTAGGGAGTTTAGAGGATTAAAAAATGGGAAGACCTAAAGGAAGTAATAAGAATGGGTATAGATTATAAACTGAAATCTAAAGATATAACAAAAATAGGCAAATAGGACACTTATGTAATAATAGAAAATGTTGCAATCCTGCTCATCTTAAAAGTAAAAGTCACGCGGAAAATGCAAGATATAGAGCTGTATAAAAGTGGGTTGCTTCTCAACGAAACAAAGTGGTCAGTTGCTCTGCAACAAAGTGGTCTTTTAAATAGTGGTCGTTTGGATTTTTCAGTTCTAACTTAATATCATCCACCCTCGCTTTTCGTGCAAATCAAAATCCGCCCCTCCTCAGATTGAATAAATACCCCTTTTAGTTCATAACTTCTTTCATAGTATGGACTTACATCGATGCCTCCCGCGATTTTTCGTCGTAACTCCTTTGATAGTAAAGACTTAGGACGATATCTATGGCAACTCTTGTGCCAAAAGTATTTAGGGAATAATTGAGAATAGACTTCATATTCGCTTGACATATGTCGATATATACTATATACTAAGAGTATCACAATCAAGGTTCGATAAGGAAAAACGAAATGCAACTCACATCACACATCGCAGGTTTAACTTGGGATTCTTCTGACTCTATCATCCGTGACGAACATACGGGTGAGGCTATCAAGCGGGAGAATGATAGCGAATTGGTCGCTGTTTTCTTCTCACAAAAAGCAGGAGAAAAAATGGAGATTTCTCTCAAATAGGCTTGACACGCTTCGCCCCATAGCGTATAATTGGGGTATCAGAAACGAACGGTTTACAAAGGAAAACGAAAATGACGAAAATGACGAAAATGACGAAAATGATTTTTGATGGCGATTGCATCACGGGCGGAACGAAAATCAAAACAGCTATCCTTGACAAAATCATCAAGTCACGCAAGCCGGTGACGGTAATTCACGGTGTTGCCGGAAGTGGCAAATCAACTATCGCAACTGAGGACGGAAGTCAGGTTATCAACGCAGATACCAACTTAGCGAAAGCAACCGAGTTTGTTGTAATTAGTGGGGCAAGTGCTACCGTATCGGGTGAGCCTAGCAAAGCAGTTAGTACGCTTTTTAAGCGCGCGAAAAACGTCGTTTTCGTCATTCCTTCAAATTTTGAAATCATGCGACGACGACAGAACCGCGTACAAGTTGGTGCTATCGACAATCGAAGCGAAAAACAAGTCAAAGCTACGTTGCGAGCGCCGTTGAACAATTTTAGCTTTGTTGCTAAACTGCGGAAGCTCGCAAAAAAAAGCCAAATTGTCAGCAATTAGGGTTGACAAGCCTACAGCAATTGGTATAATGAAAGTATCATGAGCGGACTGATTACAAAAGTTGAAGTTGAAGAGAATCGGGAATTCATTATCTCGACTTGGGGTGAAGAGTTCTACGCAGCGTGCCTAGTATCTGAAGGCAAAACTTTCCTTGGTTTAATGATTGAAATGAGAGTGATATGAGCGATTTGATTGATAGGTTGAATGACCATGCTGAACTTGAAGACATCGACCACGATGTTACTGACGATTGTCGCATCGCGGCGACTGAGATTCGTGAGCTACGTATGGTCATCAATCGCTTGCGTGATGATGCTCAGCACATGTACACTCAGATTCAAGACTTACAAGCGACCGTTGATCAGCTTGAGTGGAAGGCTGACGTTGACCGACTACTCTCGTGATGCTGGTCCACGAATCGACGGCTATGATGTACTAGGAATGGAAGAAGAAGAATGAACTGGGGTACTTACTATGTTATCACATCGCAGGCAATGAGAATGTTGCCATTGCTATCAATGTGAATGATCCCGATGATGCTCACTACTTCACTCGTGACCCCGATGTTAATGATAGCGTTTTCATTCGTGCTCTAGGGTGGGCGTATGCCCCTGACTAATGTGTATCAGCCTACCTAGATCCCTATGCCGCCGCCCCTGCATAGGTGGCTCGCTCTAACCTGTTGATATGAAAGGACTTAGGGCGAAAAATCGCCGCCGTCGTTTTCGTAAGTCCTTTGCTGGTAAGGGTTTACATCACAAAAAATAAATCATGGAATTCTTTCTAGATTGGGTGTATACCCCTTGACACAAGAGCCGATATACCCTATAATGGGAGCATGAAAGAAAGAAACAACAACATGAAAAAAGCATTCGTTTTCGATTTCGATGACACGCTGGCGTTTACTGACGCTTGCGTTTTGGTACTTGGCGAGAATTCGTCTTTCAAGCGACTGACACCGGCTGAGTTCAATCGCTACGAACTACAAAGCGGTGAGCGTTTTGATTTCTCTCAGTTCAAAGATCCCGAATTCGTTCTGAACGGCGAGCCTACTAACTTGATGGGGTTCGCGGTAAACGTATTCGCGGAAGGTCATTCTGTTTTTATCTTGACGGCTCGTCATGATTCCGTTGTGAATGCCGTACAGCAATTCTTGCGGCAGTTTGGCGTAACGGCAAAGGCTGTCCATTGCGTAGGCAAGGATGCTGAGACAGACATTCCAAAAGCAAAACGTCAAGTGCTGTTGAGCATCATTGAGAATCACGATGTGGTTTACTTCTATGATGATGATGCAGCAAACGTCAAGGCTGCTCAAGAAATTGGCGTAAAATCCTATAAAGTCTGATTCTGGGGTTGACACGGTTTGCCGATTATGGTAAACTCCACTTATCGAATTTAACTGATCTAACTGAGGAAATGAAATGCTTGAAACCACTAAAATTATGCTTGCCAAACTTGAAACCGCCGCTCTTGAATGTCTCTGGATTGGCAACGAAGATTTGCCGGAAGACTACCACGATGATCGCGAAGGCGGGCGTTCGCTGGCTCGGATTAACAAAATGTTTGAGGACAAGGCCGGTTTGACCAAAACCGATCACCAAATTGAGAAGGAAGCGAAAGCGATTCGATGTGAAGCGTATCGCCACCAACTCGAAACGTCGGAATCGTTTGACTATATTGAGGATGAACACAAGCTCTACGCCGCCCAGTTGGTATTCTGCGGGGCTATGGTAAAAGCGGGAGTTATGGAAGAAGAGGAGGAATAGGACCAATGGGAAACTGAAGCTGTGTGGTCGTCAGTTGACGAGCAGGGAAAGACCTTGCCACACGGGCTGTGATGTAACCCCTTACTGCCAAACGACTTACGAAAACGACGGCGGCGATTTTTCGCCCTAAGTCCTTTGCTGATAAGGGTTTGCGGCAATATTAAAAAACTTTGATTATTTTATAATTTTAACTGGATTACCCTTGACAAATGTGCCGATATATATTATAATGGGGTTATGAAAAGGAAAGAAATAAACATGAAAAGTAAAACAAAAGCATTCGTATTCGACTTTGATGAAACATTGGCTCACACCAACGCGGTTGAGTTAGATGGTTCAGAAGATAAATTTGCAGAGTTCAAAGATCCGCTAACTGTCCTCAAGGGTACGCCGTTAGGTCTGATGACATTAGCAAAAGAGGTTTACGATGAAGGGCATTCTGTATTTGTCTTGACTGCCCGAAACGATTGCGTGTCTGATGCGATTGCGGAGTTTTTATCTTACGATGGAATTATAGCAAATGAGATTCACTGCGTTGGCTCTCACGCAAACGTAGACGTAGCGAAATCAAAGCGTCATGTCCTGTTGGGTATCATTGAGAATTATGACGTTGTTTACTTCTACGACGATGATGAAACTAATATCGAGTTAGCAAAAGAGCTTGATTGTAGAGCAAAAAAAGTTTGAGAAAATTCCCATTTAGGGCTTGACAAGACTATCATTTTATGGTATAATGTAAATATAAGATTGAAAGAGACTGGCTCTGGCCGACATCCTCTAACCCACGGAAGAAACAAACGGTTTACAAAATGAACAAAATCGAGAAAATCAACGAACTGAAACTAGAAGTTGAAGCGCTTGAAGATGAAATGGATATGCGAAATGCATTTGGCGGTTTCAATGCGCTGGCAATCGCTCGCGGAATCCAAGCGGAAATCGCGGAAAAACTTTGTGAAATCGACTGTCTAAACGAAGTCTGCTCTTGACACAGTGGTCGAGTTGGTGTAAACTCAGTATATCAGAAACGAATTAAGGAAAAACGAAATGAACAAAAACAGATTTGAAATGATTATCAGAATGCAAGATGAAATCGAAATTCTTGAATCAGAGCGGCAAGCAAGCTCGGTTCGTGAACGTGCTCTGATCCATAAAAAGATCGACTCGCTTTTAGCAGAAATCGAATCACTAGAAAATCAAAAAGATTGGTGGGAAGATAACCCCAACGATCCGGTTGATGACGAAGGATTTTTCTTCAAAGATCGTGACTGATTGGCACGGTGTTTACCCGGTTGGAGCAGCCTAACTGGGTTCCTCGCCCCGCCCATTGGCACACCATTCGCCCAGAGAATTGGCATAAAGCCTTGCTGTCAAAGGACTTAGGGCAAAATCGCGGCGGGCGTTTTCGTAAACCCCTTGATACCAACAACTTACGACGATCTAAAAGTTTTCCTGTTTATTTCTGATTTATGCTCTATATCTATTGACACAAGAGCTGATATACATATAATAGTAAGAGTTGAAGTTAATCGTTTCCTTTGTTTTGGAGTTTTGAAATGTCGCTTTTGAACCGAGCCGATTCGCAAGATGCCTTCACCGCCCAAGACGAAGCAGATTACTACGGTCGGCTGGAAATGGCCGAGCTGAACGCATGGCACGATGCGCGTGATGCGGAATTCACAAACCGTCTGTTAGATGAGGCGGCCCGGAAGTAGGATTCGTTCTAAACCTTTTGAGGGTAAGGACTTATGAAAACGCCCGCCGCGATTTTTCGTCCTAACTCCTTTGATACCAACACTTTACGTCAATAAGGCGTCCCGAAACCTAAGTGTCCACTAAGTCGTAAGTCGTTGCCCTGTATAGGCTTCCATTGGGGGGGTTGACCGATGTGGTATAATATAAGTAGAAAAGGAAATAAAATGATGACTAAAATGATTTTTGATGGCGATTGCATTACGGGTGGAACTAAGGTTAAAAATGCGATTCTTGATAAGATCATCAAATCTCGCAAGCCGGTGACGGTAATTCACGGTGTTGCCGGAAGTGGCAAGTCAACTATCGCAACTGAGGACGGAAGTCAAGTTATCAACGTAGACACCGATCTAGCGAAAGCAACCGAGTTTGTTGTAATTAGTGGGGCAAGTGCTACCGTATCGGGTGAGCCTAGCAAAGCAGTTAGTACGCTTTTTAAGCGCGCGAAAAACGTCGTTTTCGTCATTCCTTCAAATTTTGAAATCATGCGACGACGACAGAACCGCGTACAAGTTGGTGCTATCGACAATCGAAGCGAAAAACAAGTCAAAGCTACGTTGCGAGCGCCGTTGAACAATTTTAGCTTTGTTGCTAAACTGCGGAAGCTCGCAAAAAAAAGCCAAATTGTCAGCAATTAGGGTTGACAAGCCTACAGCAATTGGTATAATGAAAGTATCATGAGCGGACTGATTACAAAAGTTGAAGTTGAAGAGAATCGGGAATTCATTATCTCGACTTGGGGTGAAGAGTTCTACGCAGCGTGCCTAGTATCTGAAGGCAAAACTTTCCTTGGTTTAATGATTGAAATGAGAGTGATATGAGCGATTTGATTGATAGGTTGAATGACCATGCTGAACTTGAAGACATCGACCACGATGTTACTGACGATTGTCGCATCGCGGCGACTGAGATTCGTGAGCTACGTATGGTCATCAATCGCTTGCGTGATGATGCTCAGCACATGTACACTCAGATTCAAGACTTACAAGCGACCGTTGATCAGCTTGAGTGGAAGGCTGACGTTGACCGACTACTCTCGTGATGCTGGTCCACGAATCGACGGCTATGATGTACTAGGAATGGAAGAAGAAGAATGAACTGGGGTACTTACTATGTTATCACATCGCAGGCAATGAGAATGTTGCCATTGCTATCAATGTGAATGATCCCGATGATGCTCACTACTTCACTCGTGACCCCGATGTTAATGATAGCGTTTTCATTCGTGCTCTAGGGTGGGCGTATGCCCCTGACTAATGTGTATCAGCCTACCTAGATCCCTATGCCGCCGCCCCTGCATAGGTGGCTCGCTCTAACCTGTTGATATGAAAGGACTTAGGGCGAAAAATCGCCGCCGTCGTTTTCGTAAGTCCTTTGCTGGTAAGGGTTTACATCACAAAAAATAAATCATGGAATTCTTTCTAGATTGGGTGTATACCCCTTGACACAAGAGCCGATATACCCTATAATGGGAGCATGAAAGAAAGAAACAACAACATGAAAAAAGCATTCGTTTTCGATTTCGATGACACGCTGGCGTTTACTGACGCTTGCGTTTTGGTACTTGGCGAGAATTCGTCTTTCAAGCGACTGACACCGGCTGAGTTCAATCGCTACGAACTACAAAGCGGTGAGCGTTTTGATTTCTCTCAGTTCAAAGATCCCGAATTCGTTCTGAACGGCGAGCCTACTAACTTGATGGGGTTCGCGGTAAACGTATTCGCGGAAGGTCATTCTGTTTTTATCTTGACGGCTCGTCATGATTCCGTTGTGAATGCCGTACAGCAATTCTTGCGGCAGTTTGGCGTAACGGCAAAGGCTGTCCATTGCGTAGGCAAGGATGCTGAGACAGACATTCCAAAAGCAAAACGTCAAGTGCTGTTGAGCATCATTGAGAATCACGATGTGGTTTACTTCTATGATGATGATGCAGCAAACGTCAAGGCTGCTCAAGAAATTGGCGTAAAATCCTATAAAGTCTGATTCTGGGGTTGACACGGTTTGCCGATTATGGTAAACTCCACTTATCGAATTTAACTGATCTAACTGAGGAAATGAAATGCTTGAAACCACTAAAATTATGCTTGCCAAACTTGAAACCGCCGCTCTTGAATGTCTCTGGATTGGCAACGAAGATTTGCCGGAAGACTACCACGATGATCGCGAAGGCGGGCGTTCGCTGGCTCGGATTAACAAAATGTTTGAGGACAAGGCCGGTTTGACCAAAACCGATCACCAAATTGAGAAGGAAGCGAAAGCGATTCGATGTGAAGCGTATCGCCACCAACTCGAAACGTCGGAATCGTTTGACTATATTGAGGATGAACACAAGCTCTACGCCGCCCAGTTGGTATTCTGCGGGGCTATGGTAAAAGCGGGAGTTATGGAAGAAGAGGAGGAATAGGACCAATGGGAAACTGAAGCTGTGTGGTCGTCAGTTGACGAGCAGGGAAAGACCTTGCCACACGGGCTGTGAGTTTTTTTTAGTTTTTTTATGAAGAAATGACCTGCCAATATGGCAGTCTCAAATCGATACAAGTGCTTACTATCAAAGGACTTAGGACGACGGGGCGGCGGGATTTTTCGTAAGTCCTTTGGTGGTAACGACTTACGTCGATTTTAAAAAAACTTTGGGAAAATCCCCATTTTTAGTGGCCAAAGGGGTTGACAAGTGCCGATAATATATATATAATGGGAAACATGAAAAACAAACGACACATCGCAGATGCAGAAATGGCCCGCTCTATGGCAGTTTGCCCTAACATTTTCAAGGTTGCGGTTGACAAGCCTTGCCGCAAGTGCGGAAGAGTTATGATGATTCCCGCGAAATCAGGAATCTGCATTCCCTGTATTCAGGAAAAAAGCCAGAATAGGGGTTGACAAGCTTAGCGTTTTATGGTACAATGATATTATGAAAAACAACACAACACAAAGGAAAACAATGATGAAAAGAGTTTCAAAAATCACCCAACTCAAAGCAACTAGGCAAGCTGAGCGAAAAATGCTCGCTTCAAAAATGGATTGGCACTTGCGTCAACTCACCGAAGGTTGCCCGCTTTATGAAAACGTCAGCCACGAGCTGGCGATTCAAGAGTGCAGAGTGAAAATGCACCAGTTAAAAAAGTTTGTCTAAATTTTGAAAAACTGGGCGAGAAGGCTTGACAAACTGCCGACAACTTGTTACAATACACATATAAGAAAACAGGCTACTGGAGTCGATTAGGGTTAAGAGCCACTGCAAGCTATAAGCTACTGGAATCGACTAGGATTAAGAGTCACTGCAAGCCAAAAAACAAACCGATACCCAGCGGATAAATCTGGTTAGGGAAGTTCAGCCGTGTGTTGTACCCTGTAATCAAAACCACGGACACAATACAACTGATCTTTAACAATTCAATGAGCGGTGTGGGAGGTATAGTATCTCACTAGCAGCCCGTTAAGCTGGTTTGATCGCCAGCGAATCGACTGGAAACCTGTTTTCTAGGAACAGATTACCGGCGTGGACTTGATCATCTACGGCAAGATTCGAACGGGGTGAACTGCTAGAATACAAGTCGGTGCAATTCCGACACACCGTAGCACATTCTAATAACGGGGCGTCATAGCCGAAAGGTAAATCCAATCACGCCCACAAGCATCGAAAGATGTGGAGAGAAGTAGGGTTGGTATATATACAACTTTTTTAACGTAACCCCTTGCTCTAAAAGGATTTAGGGGGACGGGCCGGGCGTTTTTTCGTCCTAACTCCTTTGATACCAACAACTTACGTCAATAAAGCATCCCGAAACCTAAGTGTCCACTAAGTCGTAAGTCGTTACCCCGTATGTACTTCCATTAGAGGGGTTGACCGATGTGGTATAATATAGTAGAAAAGGAAATAAAACATGAAGCGGAAAGAGCGAGTCAAAACCTTTTGCAGTTGGTGCAAACACTTCCGGCCATTCGGAAAACGAGTCGCAAATAAAAAACTTCGAAAAAACGCTAAAGAGCACTTGACAAAGAGCCGATAAAGAGTATAATGGGAGTATGAGAAAAACGAAGTAGGGCGCCAAAGAGCCTACAGCCTGCCGCCTATGGAGGTACCCAACGTATTGATTGGGTCACATGGGTCGGAAGCCGCTTAAAGGCGGATATGGGCAACAAAACTGTGACCACAGGTTAATGATTCCTGTGCGGTAATTGGGATTAGAATACTAGTTTCCCCAATACTGTTTCCTTTAGCGGTGGGTCACAAACATACAATATCCTGTCGTCGGTAAAAATCCGACTCGGCAACTGAGATTAGATTACTAGTATCCTCAGTGCTGATGCTAACCGCTGAAAGACAAGAACCATACAACATCCTGTCGTCGGTAAAAATCCGACTTGGCAACTGAGATTAGATTACTAGTATCCTCAGTGCTGATGCCTACCGGCTGAAAGACAGGAACCATAAATTCCGCCGCTCCCTTTTGGTAAAGTGAAAGCCTAACTGCTGCCATTAGGGTATAAATGCGGCACAATACAAACGTCCCATACTGAGCAGGCTACTAAACCGGGATAAGGTGACAGGGTTAACGTCACAAGCTCAGTCCCGTACATAACCCCTTACGGCGTAACGACTTAGGGCGAAAAATCGCCGCCCCGTCGTCCTAAGTCCTTTGATAGTAGGTACTTACGTCAATTCCATATTCTTTTGTTTTTCGTGTATATTAGTTGAAGAAAAGCTTGACAATGTGCCGATATATATTACAATAAGGGAGTTGATTGATTACCTGTTTTCTTTGGAGAGTTGAAATGGCATTTTGTGCAAACTGTGGTAACGAGTTCGCGGACATTGACTTTGACGAGTACGATTTCTGTGCCAAGTGTGAGGATGCGGCGATTGAGTGTGAGGAGGAGTACGATGGTCAACCGTCTGAGTATGACGAGTGGCAGGACTACATGGGTGGGGACGACTGGGATCATGGTCAGTGTGATGACTATGAGGGTTTTGAGCACGATTTCGGGATGGATGGATAGATGAATAAAGTTAGCCCGCACGCGAATTGTGCGGTTTGTGGCAAAGCCTTCAAGGTGGTCGCCAAAGGTGTCAAAGGCAAGTCGTATCATTTTGCCTGTCTGAAAGCGATTGTAGCGGCCAAAGTGGCGCCCTAGCCGCCAACGAATCATTGCACGCAAGTTTTTAGCACGCAAGTTTTTAGCACGCAAGTTTTTAGCACGATTTCGGGATGGATGGCTAGGCTGTAGTAGCCAAGGTGGCGCCCTAGCCGCCAACGAATCATTGCACGCAAGTTTTTAGCACGCAAGTTTTTAGCACGCAAGTGAGCCCGTATAGTGTAAGGTATTTGCACGCTGCAACCGCTACTTTTCGGTTGTCCGCTTCGACGGAAGCGGTATTCGGCAACCCAGCCTGTGAGTGATATCCCACAGAAAAGGACTGAGTACAGAAGAGCCGTTCAATTCGGCATCGGGGAACATACAACGACGTAAGCCCTTTGATGATAAGGGTTTACGTCAAATTCGGCGCGGGGGTTTTCAAAAGTCCTTTGATACCATACACTTACGTCAATTCTTTTTTTCTTACTTTATTTGGTATTTAGGGTGAATATCCTTGACATATAATGCCGATATATTAAAATAGAGATATAAGAAAGACCCAATAAGGAAAGCGCTAATGGTAGATCGACGATGGCCGTCTATGGATTCGGAAGAGGGATTCTCAGAAGGGGAGCGGGCGGCCTATGAGGCTGAGCTAGATCGTGAACAGCGTGAAGCTGAAGCGGATGACAACAACGACCTAATACTTATGAATAAGCTAGAACTAATGGAGCTGATCCACAATGCTTGGCATGACGCTGTTGAGCACGATCTAGAGAACGGCGTTGCGTGGATGAATGACGAGGCAGCTAAAAAGTTTGCTGAAACATATCCTCGTATCAGCTCGTTTGGCGAGACGCTGAGTAAACTGTCTGACAAAATTTCCGAAGAGGTAATATAGTGCCCGCTTTCACAAATGAAGAAGGCGAAAATTTTGCCGATGAAATGGATTATCTATACTGGAATCCGGTTCTGAAACTCTATGTATCTATAAGTCTTGATAGGGCAAGAGGTAAAGTCATAGAAATGACTGAAGTTCGCCCTTATGATGGTCATATAAGAATTTTTCTGAGAGATCAGGAGTAAAAAATGGAAATCGGAAGCCGCATAAGTAGGGGCAACGGTGAGAGCAGAGATTCAACGAAGTACCTCAACAGTGCCAATCAGCGAATCGACGCCCACCGTTGCGCCCCGCCGAAATTTCCGAAGAGGTAATATAAACCCTTACTACGTATAGACTTACGCAAACGGGGCGGGCGATTTTCGCCGTAAACCCTTTCATATCAACGACTTACAACGATTTATTTATTTCCCCCTTTATTCTTACTCTATTCCTCAAGATGGTTGACATATAGTGCCGATATAGTAGAATAGAAGCAACACAAAGGAAGAACTATGCTCCACAACGCGAAAATTCTACAATTCTGCAAAGCTGTCCGTGGCGCTGGCGGTCGTGCCCTAGTTGTAGGTGGTGCTGTCCGAGACTACCTGCAAGGCGATTTCGCCCCTAAAGATATAGACATCGAAGTCTACAATCTGACGCTGGCACAAGTCAACGCCCTAGTCGAAGCACATGCTGACGGCAAAGTTAACGCTGTCGGTTTGTCTTTTGGGGTGTTAAAATGTGATATGGGTGGATTAGATATTGACATCTCTCTACCACGTCTTGATAACAAAGTTGCTGGCGGTCACAAAGGGTTTATGGTTGACATGCAAAGCGACTTGACTGTCAAGGAAGCGGCGGCACGTCGTGACTTCACCATCAACTCGATGGCGTTTGACTTACTCACTAATGAAGTAGTAGACGAATATCACGGGCACGCAGCTATTACCCATAAGGTGTTGCGGCATACTTCGGCGGCATTCGCGGAAGATCCGTTGCGAGTCTTACGCGGTATGCAATTCGCTGGGCGTTTCGATATGAAATTGGCTGGGGCCACTGCTGGCCTTTGTCGTAAAATGATGGGGCACTACTCTCAACTCCCAAAGGAAAGGGTCTGGGTTGAATGGGAGAAGTGGGCCACTAAAAGCGTCAAGCCATCCCGTGGATTGGAGCTATTGCTTGATTCGTTCTGGGTTCTGAACTTCCCTGAGCTTGCTGACCTTGAGTTCATCCCGCAAGATCCCGAATGGCACCCTGAAGGCGATGTATTCACCCATACCTGTCACACTTGTGATGCTATGGCGGATATATGCAAGAGGGAGAATATTCAAGGGGAAGATAAGGCAGTATTAGTGTTCGCCGCGTTATGTCACGACATGGGCAAAGTGAATACTACTGAGCAAGTTGACGGGCGATGGAGAGCCCCGAAGCATGCTTCGACCGGCGTTCCGATTGCTAAGGGGTTCTTAGAGTCGATTGGAGCCCCGAAAAAGATCATTGATCGCGTTCTCCCATTGGTTGCTGAACATATGGTTCACATATCTATGGTGGTTAATAATCGAGCGGTTCGGCGTTTGTCTTTACGCATTCAACCGGCAACTATCAACGAACTGTCGATGGTTGTTGAGGCTGACATGGGTGGGCGACCGCCACTGCCGAGAGAAAACAACTCCCTCATGCTCGCTATCGTTGAAGTGGCTGAAGAGTTGGCAATTGAATCCGATGTGCCCAAACCTATCGTAACCGGCAAACATTTGCTTGCCCTTGGTTATGAACAGGGTTCGGACCTTGGTGCTATGCTGCACTTCTTATTTGATATGCAGTTGGAAGGGGAATTCTCTTCTGCTGAAGAGGCAGTTGAGAAATACGTCGTCCTAAGTCCTTTGGTAGCAAGGGCTTAGGGCGAGGCCCCGGCGCGATTCTCCACAAGTCCTTTGGTAGTAACGACTTACAACAAATAAATAATTCCTCCTTTTTTTGTTAAACTATTTGGCATCGAATGCCGATAATATATATAGGGAGCAAGGGAAGAAGCAAAAAAAGATGACAAAATTTTGAGAAAATGCCCTGATTGCCCTTGACAATTTACGATTTACTTGGTATAATATAATCATGAAAAGAAACGAAAAGGAAACGAAAATGAAATTTAGAGACCATGCCGAAAAGGTTGCAAGCCAAATGAAAAAAGGCTTGTCAAATGAGAACAGCCAAATCTGCGAAATCGGTCGCGTTTTGCGTGATAGTGGATTGTCGAACATTGAAGTGAACTACCACATGAATGTGGACGAGGATTTTATCCCTGATGTTCTTCAGTCCTACAATCCGCCAAAGAAGCGGATAAACAGTATTCAGTTAATCAACAACTTGAATCCGTGGATAAATCATCCCAAAAAAACTTGAGAAAATTGCCCGATAGGGGTTGACAAACGCCGATAATTAAAGTATAATAGGAACATGTTAGCAATGACAAGTGTCGTTGCGGTTCCCTGTCGCCTTTGCAATGGGGTAACAGACCTGACGGTTAACGTCGAAGGGTTTGTTGCTTGGCAAGGCGGCGAGTTGATCCAAAATGCTCTTCCAGAGCTTGATGCGGATCAACGCGAGCTTCTCATTTCTGGTACGTGTCCAACGTGCTGGGATGAGATGTTCCCTCCTGAAGAGGAGTAGAACCGCTTGACCGTCCCGGCTTTGGCCGGTGTGGAGTTTGGTAAGCTCTGTCGAAATCACTCAATTACTAAAAACTTTCTCTTTTTATCTCAAGTTCACCCCTTTACATTGACGATATATACTGTACAATGGGAGAATAAGAACAAAGGAAAACGAAATGACGACAATTGAAACACTAATGGATTCCCTGAAGAATTGCCGCAAAGCGATTTCGCAAGCGGTTCCATTTTCTAGGCAAGATGATCTGCTGAAAAAGATCGAAGCTGACATCACAGCGGAGATCCGAACGGCAATGAACAACACACCACGAAAGAAAACAAACTGAGGTAAAAATGTTTAATCAGCAAGAAAAAAATCTTATCATTATGGCCTTGATGTACTTCAAGAATGAAAGCAGCGTTCAGGATGTGAAGGATCTAGGGTTTGATATCAACGACCGTGGTTGTGGAAAGTGTCAAGACATGGCACAAACTCTGATCGAGGATTTTATCGGCCCGACTTGGGACGAGGAAACGACAGCGGCCAACGTGGCCAAGATGCAAAAGCGATGTAAACGCAGCTAATTTGACGTAAACCCTTGCTATCATTGGACTTACGTCGCCGGGGGCCGCCCCGCGAAGCGTAACCCCCCGCCATCAAACGACTTACAACAAATAAATAATTCCTCCTTTTTCTGTTAAACTATTTGACATTGAATGCCGATAATGTATAATGGAGGTAACAAGGAGAAATGAAATGCTTACACGAAACATGCGGAAAGATGACACGGTCATCGAAGTTGAACTGGTTGGGGTTGCTGTCAATGGTTGGGAGTTCTTTGCTGGTCCGGTCGAACCGGATGGCAGGTGCTTTGGTCTTGTCGATGGTTTTGAGTCTGAGCTTGGCTATATGCTACCGAGTGATATTACCCCGCATCTTATGTCTGGGTGGGGTGATCCGCGACAGTGCTTGCCAGCTAGGGGTTGGGAGTGGGATGATGAGTAGGAATATTAGCAAAGAGAAAGCCTGTTTGCTTTATCAGTCCGCAGGGGCTGAGTGGGTGCCTGATGGGATTAGTGCGCCTCGTTGGCGGGCTATTGTTGCCCATATCCGTAGGGAGTTCCAGATGAACTAGCCGAACTGGCTCACTACAAGCTGCACGACATAACGCACGCGAGTTTGACAAACAGATAAGGTATGGTATAATGTAATTATACAAACAACAACAAAAGGATCAAAACCATGAGACGAATTTCAAAAATAGAACTACAACGCAACGCTAACAAGTCAGAGCGTCAAATGCACGCCTCCAAAATGGCTTGGCACTTGCGTCGGATTTCCGAGGCTCACAAAGCTGGTAATCAGCTTGACGTTGAGCGTCACAACGCGGCGATCCGTGATTCTGAATTACGATTGCACCAGATGAAAAAGTTTCTGTAAACTTTCAAAAAATACAGTAATAGGGCTTGACAAAACACGAGCCGTCTGCTACAATATACATATAAGAACCGGACAGACTCGAAGCTGTCACACAGGTAGGTCGGGAAGGCCATAGCTAGAAAGTCCTGCCTGCGGTTCTTTTCCTCAAACCCGGTCGAGATTTGTTGATGTGTGGTGACCTCCATCGGGGCGAGAGTCCTGTTGAGTTAAGATGTACCTGAGTGGTTGTTGTGTACCGTAAATCTAGCGAGTGAGGTTACTGCGATGGAAATAGAGATTAAGAGCGGCGACAGATTTGTCGCAGATGTTAATATAGGAGATCCTGATAATCCGATGATCGAAGTCCACGACTCCAACGTGCTGCTGCGATTCGATGGGCTGGAGGTTAGAATTGGTGAACTTACCTCCCTTAAATCTAGCGAGCAAGGTCGAGAGAAACATTCGGGTTGGGTACAACGGGTAGGTTCGAGGTCAGGACATTATGTCACCATAACGGCAACTTGAAGCCCGACAATTCCGCAAGGAGATGAGATAATGAAAGAATATACGATAACCAGACGACGAACGGTGGTTCAGATTCAAACGGATGTAATTGAAGCTGAGACAGAGACAGAGGCATTGGAGATCGCCAACAAGGATCAGCGTGCTGCACAATTCCATGAAGCAAATGAATGGCACGCTTGCATGGCTATTGAATATCCTGTGCTTACTTCTGAAGACATACTTGAGGTTGCGGAGATAGATGCTTGAAGCCATTGGGTGTCACGACCACATCATTCACGAGGAACCCATGACCCCAAACCGAAAGGGAACTACTAATGGCTAATAATTATCAACAGCATAGCTTTATGATTGATAAATTGTCTTCAACGGAAGTTAGCTGGTTGGAGACAAAGTTAGAAGAAATCGACAAAAGCAACGAAGACCCTTCAGGCGAATACATCTGCCTTGGTTCGACGGAAATTGAGCGTCGAGCCACTGGTGCTGAGTTATGGTTGTATGCCGAAGAAGGTTGTGATTTGGATTCTTTAGTTGATTTCCTTCAATCCTTTCTGAAAGAAAACCGTCCTGATAGCTACCTCGGTTTTGAGTGGGCAAACACCTGCTCAAAGATGAGACTAAATGAGTTCAGTGGCGGTGCCGTATTCATTACTGCTAATAAGGCAGAATGGATTTCTACCTACGACTTCCTTGAAACAAAACGCAAGGAGTTTGCAAAATGAGTTATCTGACATATAGAAAGTTGAAAGAGGCACTAGAGGTTGCGGAGATAGATGCTTGAAGCCATTGATAGGCTCGCAGACTTCCTTGATCCACCGCAGGAGTAGAGATGAATCCAACTCCTTTCAGGCTAAGGACTTACGACCGAGGCCCCCGCGAAAATTCCCTAAGTCCTTTGATAGTAAGAGTTTAAGACAATTCGTGTATTTTTCATTAAAGAACTTGACATCAGATGCCGATATATTACAATAGAGGAGTAAGGAACAGCCCCACTATTAGGATCGGCCAAAATGAATCAAGCAGAGATCGAAAAAGTCGTTGATGAACGCTACGGAGTATCACCCTCTGGACTATCTGCGGTATTTGTAAAACTGTCTGATAACTGGGGTATTAAACTTTTCGAGGAAGAAGACCTTCGCGATGAAGTTTATGCTAAACAAGAACTATTTCTAGAGCATGGTTACGCTCCCGAGCTGGGCGAAAAAGTTGATATAATGCTTGGTGTAGAGCAACGCTATGGTTACATCACCGAGCGGGTTGAAGTTCTGTGCAATCCAGACTGGCCGTATACGATGCTCTGGGCAGACCAGCATCCTGAAGAGGCGCGAGAGCTAGAGGATCTGAATGATTGGCTTTGCGAAAATGTGGCTGAAATTGACGATATGCACGCTGGAAACTGGGGAATCAAGAATGGGGAGTATATTCCTATTGACTTTGGTGGCTGATATAGTAGAATAGAGTTATGAAGAAGACAGACAGAAAACCGAAAGAACGCAGTTGGGCGCCAAAGTGCCGAGCTGAGACATTCAAGGATAAGCGGCTGAAGCGTTTGAAAACGCGAGCTGACAAATTCCGTAATTCCCTTAAGGAGCAGTAATGCAATTGTTAGGACTTGGCTGGGTTGTTGGTGAGTGGGAAGTTACTGGTATTAGCAAAGTGCGAGTATCGCTGAAAGAAGTAGGCGGGAACGAAATCGCTTATGTTACTTTACAAGAAATGGAGGACATCCTTGACCAACGTATCGACGAAGTTTAACCCGCAAACAAGTGGCGTGCTACCTAACGGGGCTCGTATTCGCTGGCGTGAGCAAACCGGAGAGTTTTGGGTTTGGCTGGCGTATTGGGATGGTCACGCTTTTCCCTATGTGACTTGGCTCAGTAGGATAGATTCACCGGGCTCAACTTTCTGGGGTAACTATTGGGCGAGCTACGAAGCTGCTGAACAGGACTATTTGCAAAGGGTTAAAAAATATGCCTAAGTACACGATTGATGTAGAGTGGGAAATGATTGGGCATATCGATATAGAGGCTGATTCATTAGATGAGGCTATTGAGTCGGCTGAAGACCAAGACCGCCCATTGTCAGATTTCACAGTCGATTATTGTCCGGGTTCATTCCGTGTTGATCGCGATATGACAATAGACAACAATAGCTGACCTAACCCCTTACGCTGTATAGGCTTACGGCGTTTTGGGCCGGGGGACGGACCTAAGTCCTTTGATAGCAATGACTTACGTCAATAAAAAACTTTCTCGATTTCTCCCTAAAGTATTTGACATCGGATGCCGATACTATATAATAGAGGAGTAAGGCAGACGGACACTAAACAGAAGCGGAACCCAAGCAAAAGGAAATGAGATGAAACCAGTTGCTTTTTTGAGAGCAAAAATCGACGCTCGCGTGATGGCCGAGGGTCTTGGCGTCACTAGTCGATCCGTTCGGAAGGCCCGGCAAGGCAAAGAGAACGGAACCACTGATCTGATTGCCAATATGTCAGCGTCTGAGTTGGGCGAGCTGAACGCGAAATTGGTCGCAAAGCAAGACGAGTTGGACAAGTCCCGAGTTAAGAAAGAGGAAACGAATGAAAACGGTTAGCACAAACTCCATCTGCAACGCAGAGGGTTCGGCTGGAACGGCATGGCAAGGTGGCATCAATGTCACACTGACTGAAGAGATCGGTCAAACTACCACGGAGTTCAAGGCGAGCATGAGCAATGAAAAAGCCCATGATCTTTACAAGCGACTGCGAAACTCGCTGATCGAAGCGAAAGTTATTCGCGGCAAAAAGACCTACTAGGTCTTGACAACAGTCACACATATGTTACAATGGGGTGAGTTGCCCCACTTCTCTCTTTTATTTTAAGGAATTGCAATTATGCAAAAAGTTCAAGCCAATGTTTTCGCCCTTCGCGTTCGTATCGTTCGCAACACGTTAGCCGGTAGCCGGAATGACCAGTGGGCTCGCATCGTCGATGCTCAGTCTGGTAAGATCCTCCACACGGGTCAAATCGGTTACATCAAGCGTGTCGCCGCCAAGCGATACAACGTGAATGCTTCACTCTAACAGTGTTGTAGGGTATGCGTTCAGTAATGAGTGATCCCTTAAAAATCAGCAAATCCGTAGCCATTGTTTTTAACAGCTAGATCTTTTTCCGACAACGATAGTAGGAAATAAGAATTGCCGGTGTGCGAAAGCCTTAAAGGTTCCATGCAAGTGAGTTCCGCCGTTGGCATCATTCGTTTCTTCTTGGCCCCGTCCTAAGTCCTTTAACCATAAGGGTTTAGGGCGACGGCCCGGCGGGATTTTCCGTAAGTCCTTTCATAGTATAGAGTTACGCATTACTTTATTTTTGTTAAAGTCCTTGACTTTGAATGCCGATAATGTATAATGGGAAGTAAGCGGCGGTCCTACAATACAACTTTGGAGAAATGGAATGGCAAGATGTGAAGATTTCCCGTGCTGCGGTCATGAGCTAGGTTGCTGCCCTGATTATGATGACGACGGCACCCAACTCAACATGAGGTGCGTTTGTGGTGCAGAGGTTAGCATTGATGCGCGTTACAGTTTGTGCAGCTCGTGTCTAAGTCGGACTGACTTGTATGATGATGATTATGATAGGGAGTGGTAAATGAGTAAACCAGAGTACAACGATAAGAACATTGCGAAACTCGCACAAGAGGTTGTTGACGGTTGGGATTTGAAGACCTGTATGCAGATCCTGTATGAGAATCAGGTAGAATTGTACGAGCACAACTGGGATATGTTCGAGGATGATTGGCTTGAAATGGAGATGGAAGAATGAACCAGCTAAACTTGGTCGCTCACGCCCACGCCAGCGGTCGCACAAAGCAGCGAATTAGTCAACATGGACCGATATTCGTCGAGCGAAGACAGGACTATGTTCCGTGTATGGATGATAGGTGGTGTATTCTAGTCGAGTCGGCTAGTAATGGTTGGTTTGGGTGGCTACCTATGAGTGAACTTACTACGTTTCCTGTTGCAGATGAGGTATAAGAAATGAAGAGTGTAACTGTTGTCGGACATGTTGATTGCGAAGGGCGTCATAAGCCGTATCGTGTTGAGTTCCAAGATACTCAAGGGAGATCGGGAACAGAATTTCTAGCGGCAATCGCTGACCATATCGAAAAAGCAGAATGCTATAAGGACTATGAGAGTGGTCAAAGTGCTGTTTTTCACTTGCAATCTGTTTCATCAGTGCGGCGAAGAGTGGTTGAACTGTAAATGGATATAACCTACTGGCTGATAATGAAGGCGAGAAGGCTCCCCGGCTCATCTTATGTCTATGGACCCTTTTGCCTTAAGAAAGCCAAACAGGAATTTACTAGGTATCATGATATGTATGGTGCCAGTCAGGAATACAAAATTCGCATAACAAAAGAGATAAGTCCTTACAGCGAACCGACTTAGGGCGACGGGGGCGGCGCGATTTGACGTAAGTCCTTTGATAGTAACAGGTTACGTCGATAAGGTAGTGCAAATGGTGTGCCAGAAAAAAAGTTTATTTTGACTCATGATTCGGCTTGTATATGCCGATAATGATAGTATAATGGAAGCATAACCGGAGAGAACCCCAAGGAAAACTGAGATGCTTAAATTGACGGCGGCAAAGGAATTGGCAAAATCGTATGGTTTTTCCAGCCTTATCACTGAACCAACAGCAAATGCCAAACTAGCAAAGTCAGTAGGATTCTACAACGCTGGAATCTCACTAGCACAATCTAGGCTATCGGGTTACAACGTATGCAAAGCATCTACCGCTAAGTGTCGCGGTGGCTGTTTGGGTGGAACAGGTAGAGCAGAATTCACACCGATAATCGAGCAAGTTAGGATTGCCCGAACTAAGTGTCTGTTTGAAGCGCCAGCGGCGTTTCGGGCTATTTTAGAAGCGGAACTAGCGAAAGTTGATAGGGCAGCAAAGCGGCTGAATGTTGAAGTTGCGTTTCGGCCAAATATTCTGAGCGATATTGATTGGCCTATGTGGTTGTTCGATAGCTTTCCCAATTGGCGTTTCTATTCCTATACGAAACTAAAATCTAAGGTTAGAAAGTGGCTTGACGGCGAATTGCCAGCAAATTACCATGTTACCTATTCATGGTCGGAACGGGCGGAACTGTCATACGTCCAAGATATTGTCGCAAGCGGTGTCAATGTTGCGATACCTTTCTACAACGCGAAAACCCTTGAACCCGGTATTCCAACTGAGTGGAACGGGATGCGAGTGATTGACGGCGACGAATCCGATCTTCGATTCCTTGATCCTAGCGGCGTGATCGTAGGGCTGAAGGTGAAACTACCGAAACGGAAAACGGAACGGATTAAACGGATTAAGAAGTCGAAAGGCTTTTTTGTAGGATTTTAGTTGACAAGCTGCAACCCGTTTGGTATAATGGAGTTATAGCAAGATGAAACTTTCTTTTTTTTTTGATTGGAGTCTGATTATGGCAAAGCGTGGAGTAGCAACACGGGAAGATTTTTTGCGAGTTGCGGTTACCGAACGGGCCAAGTTCGTCACCTCGAAGGCGGCGGCTGGGGAATTGGGTTTGACTGAGGCATCGTTCAAACAGCGGCTGAAGCGAGAGCGTGAGCTTTATCCTCAAGCGTTTGAGGGTGTTGAGGTTTACCCGGTGAAACCGAAAGGTCGCACCGTTGACTCGACTGAAGATGTGATGGCAATGCTGTCACGGTTGGCTGAAGCGGCTAACAAGCGTGATGAGGCCGACGCCGAAGCGGCTGCGGCTGTGAAAGCTGGCGAAGCTGAAGAGGGCGAGGCTGATACCTCTGAAGAGGGGGATAGTGCCTCTGGTGAATAGTGTCCACATAATCGGTGGTTGGCTGATTGTGGTGGCTATCATCACAATCTTGTTCGTCCTCTGGTTGTTGGAGACTGAATAGCCCCCCGAAAGGGGGGTTTCTTTTTATCTTGACGTAACTCCTTGGTATCAAAGGACTTAGGAAAACGCGGCGGGCGTGATTTGGTGTAACTCCTTTGACAGTAATGACTTAGAACCAAATATAGATTAAAGTATTGACAGGCAGAATGCCGATGATATAATATAGGAAGAAACAACCCAAGGTTCAATTTGAAGGAAAACGCTATGACGTATCGTGAATTGCTAGAAAAACTCACCAATATGACAGATTTTCAACTCGATTGTGATATAACGGTTGAGGACAGTTGTGAGAGCGAATGTTTCGCAGCGACGCTTAGAATTGCTGATACCGAGCATGACTCACTAGACAATAATCATCCCATAATTTTCTTCTAACGGAGTTCCCATGACAAAATACAACACAATGTTTGATGTGGCGTTTAGCGTCGAACATGACAATGAAAATCCAGAAGATGTTTCGGTGGCGTTGTTGTTAGACGCTGCACAAAAGCGGATTGACTGGCTCCGCAACAACCCTTGCGATGCGGTTGGAGCGTTCGGGGTTTGCGATACCTACTCTAATTAAGGGGAACAACATGAATAAAACATTCGTGATTTTGAATAATCAAGTAACCGTAACTATAAGCAAAATCAACGGCAACATCACGTCATCATTAGGTGCGGACCGGGCCTTGGCTTGGCTCGACAGCGACGAGGATGAAGGCTACGAGGAGTACGCAGCAGCAATAGACGCTGTTGAAAGTATCATTCTATCTCACGCCTGTGCTGGTGTGGACATTGCGTCCGCAGCCTATCAAGAAGGCATCAACACGACGCTTGAAGCGATTGGAAACAACTACTAATGACTTTTAGAACTAAATATAGATTAAAGTGTTGACAAGCAGAATGCCGATGATATAATATAGGAAGAAAGACTTTGGGCATGAGGAGCAAATGGAAGCTCGCCACCCTGTCACGGTGGAGGTTGCCGGTTCGATCCCGGTTATGCTCGCTTCGGTGCTATTTGCGATACCTACTCCAACTAACGCGAGGAATAAAATGAAACTAAATGATGAACAAACTCTTGCACTAGCTCGCAAGATTGTTGATTGTTGGGACATGGAAACCTTAGTAAGCTATGGAATTGAATCGTTGTATGCCTATTACCATGATAATCCAAATGAGGCTGAAAGCCAAATGAAGGAAATGGAATGGGATTTGAATGATATTGAAAGCCTTGAAAATGGCTAAATCGACGTAACTCCTGACCCTGCTCCTTTCCCTCTAACAATAGAAAACAAAAGAGAAACGAACATGAGTGACCCGTGTAATGATTACGAATCCAGTGTAGCTGGAACAAGCTATGAACTCATATCGGCCATGTCCGCATTGAATATGGAGCCTGAGCCGATCAAAAATTCTAACGGGATTTACCTGTCAGAAACTGACGCGATGGCTAAGCACGCTTACTCTCACCTTCAAGCCGCTTTTGAGAACAACCTCAGAACCCAGCGGATACTAGAAGGGTTTTGCCGCGAAGTAGATCGAATCCTATCCACTTGTCATGAAGTTGAATGTAACCTGAATGACTCACCTGAAAGAATCCTAGAACGACTAATCAAACTAAGGAAAAAAGTTGATGAACAAAGAAAAAATATTGGCTAGACTAGCCGAAATCGACACCGCATTGCACCAGCTTGCTATCCTTGCTGAGAATTCGTTGGCTCGTATTGAGCGGGATGGCTACATTGCACAGATGAAGATACTGGGTCTTGAACGCCGTAGGCTTTGGAAGAAGAGGTAAACCCTTTAGGGGCAAAGACTTAGGACGAAAGCGGCCCCCGGCGCGACGTAAGTCCTTTCGTACCAACGACTTACGACGACGCAAAAACTTCTGGAAAATCCAAATAAAAGATGGCGGAAACGCTTGACAAATGCCGATACTAATAGTATACTTGAGGTGTAAGAACAAAGGTAACAAAGGAAGTATAAAAATGGTTCGGTTCACAAACTCCCGCAACGTCGTCTCCTGCAATTTCTGTGGCAACGTGTCGATACTTGACGCGACTGATGAGGAATTCGCAGCATGGGATTCCGGCGTGTTGATTCAAGACGCAATGCCTCGTCTGTCGGTCAATGACCGGGAAATGCTGATCTCTGGTTGCTGCCCTAAATGTTGGGATAAAATGTGGCCGCCTGAAGATGAAGAGGTTGACATCTAGTCGCAGCATGATACAATGGGTCTATAGCCTTATAGGCTACTTTAGTTTTTTTTCTTTTTAGGAGAGTTTTATTATGAGTGATGCTACACTTCAAATCGCGGACAAGGTTGCTAACACGTTCGATTTCTCGGTGGACAAGTTCCCATTGAGTGGGCCGGATGGTATGCGAACGCCGTTCTATGGCCTGTTTCGTTCGGATACGATGGGCGTAGTTGGGGCGTCGAGCGTGACGAGTCGCTATGTCGTCCACACGACTGACGACGTGATCGCGTTGACTGAGGCTGCTGGGGAAGCGTTTGATGGCGACATCAACATCGACTGCCACTTCAATGAAGGGCATTATGTGAATGTTGTGCCTTCAAAAGAGCACAGGCGTACTGTTTACGGCAGTTCTGATAACGTGTTCCCTCGCGTGATCATTCGAGCCGGATACGATGGCAAATCGTTTCAAGCCACGATGGGTTACTACCGTGATCTATGCTTGAATCTGTCGATGCTCAAGCAAATTTCTGGCACGTCCGTTTCAATCCGCCACACCAAAGGACTGCGTGACAAAATGGATGCGTTGATCCGTACATTCCAAACCCTGCGGGAAAGCTGGGCTACTCTGGGCGATGTGATCACAAATCTGCAAGAAGCAGATGTGTCGATGATTGGCTTCCTCGACAGTGTGTATCCTGTCCCAGATGCAGAGGCGTCGGAGTCCAAGATTACGCGGCACCGCAATCGTACTCGGGAGATTTTCACCCGCATGCGAAACGAGCGTTTTCGTTCTGGTCGCGGGGAAGTCGGCAAAGATTTCCGCGTGTCAGCTTGGGAAGCGTTGAACTACGTTCAAGGCCACGTTCAGCACAGGGCTACCCGCAAGAACGGTGCGAGCGACTTTGATCGCATGATTAAGGCGTTCGACGATCCTGCTGTTGTGCGAGCCCAAAACGTAGCGTTGGCTGAGTTGTCGGCCTAGTAATACGATTGGCCCATTCCCCCGGTTAGCGAAAGCGAAGCCGGGTTTTTATTTAGGATGAAACGACGTAACCCGTTGGTATCAAAGGACTTACGTTCGCGCCGGGCGCGAATTCCGTGCCAACTCCATATTATATAAGGACTTACGACGATTCCATTGACATCCCGCAAAAATAATGGTATAATTGATGTAAGTGCTTACCCTGATTAGACTTATAGAAAGTGCAAAAAAAAAGCGCCAATTCGGGGAGACGAACGCGAAGAAAATGCAGCGGCCAAGAGCCGACGGCGGTGGTTTGGCAAACCGCAGATCGTCGTCCATAATACCTCCATAAACCAACAAATGGAGGCCGTTTGGACGTGCGTGGCGCCAGAGTGCGAGGTCTCAACATGCTCGGCTATGTACTAGCCCTTCTAGCACTAGTAGTCTGCGTATGTCTGTAGCACGCGAGTTATGTGTAGTCTGTGTTTTTTCGGGAGCACGAGAGTAAAGTAGTAAGGAATTTTAGGGGGATTTAAAAGTCCAGATCCACATCGCCAGAATGATAACGAGGATCGCTGCAACGTCTATCATGTCCCACCTCAACTACGTCTCTAATCGCCACAATGAGTATAGCACGCGAGTTTTATACAATCAGGGCGTACCAGAGCAAGAACCACAACAGACATGTAAGGCCGCCTAAGTAATAGCGTCTAGTATACATAGCATAACTTCTCCTAAACATATTCCACCTATAAGTACTAGTAAAGTAGATAAGAAGATATCAACCACGGTAATCCCTTATGTGAATCCCCACTTGATAGGATAGCCAGAATGGCAAGATAATGAGGCCCGCAAAGAAAACTAGGGGCCAAACTGCAAGAAGGATACCCATCAGGATATCGTCAGCACCTCGTGGGCGCACTGTCCCATAGATAAATGATATGATCATACCGCCACCGAAGTAGATAGCTAGTATTAATGCGAGTATCATTTAGATCCTTTAAAAATAAAATGGAGGGGGAAGAGAGAGATAATCCCCCCGCCCCCACACCCACTCCAAGTGAAGCGGTTACTAAAGTGGCAGATACCAGTGTTGATCTGGTCTAACTAAGGATATGAACCTCGGTTGGGCACCGGCCCATCTGCTATGTAGTTGTAAAAAATTCCCACCATCCTCCCCGCAGTGGGACTAGCCCAGAGCGGCAACTACGCGAGTTTGAGCACTCAAACAAGGGAATTGTCTAAATGAAAGGTTCCCTCAGAGAATAGTTGGAAGGTCGCCCCGAACAACGACCCTCCGCTCTCTGTCCTTAGCGGCCCTAAAGCCGCCTCGTCCTCACACCTATATTATACACTAGATCGCCCAAAATGCTAGAGAAAAAGGATGAGAAATGTGAAAAAAATTCTCAGGTTAAATTTGTGCGTACCTACCCATTGATGAACGAGTATACCTTTTTCAGCCTTGGCTGGTAAGGATGAGTGGAGGCGAAGAATAGAATGGAGCGCTCTCAGCGCGTAATGTATTATTCGAGACGAAAGGAAATAACGATGCAAGTAAGGGGAAGACTATCGATGACCTTGGTTTGACTAAGAAGAAGCGTCCGATGATTGGGACGTATGAAGTAGGTAGAATGGGATCTTTGCGACTGTTGTCTTGCGGTGAGGGTATAAAAAAACAGCACGCCACCCGGAACTGAAAGGGGCGCACTGTAATAGTTAGCCGGAGGGCCAAACTACAAAGGGCGACTAGATCTTTGACGCCGCCCAATCTCTTTGTCTTTTGTTTCTCGTAAGTGAAAGTCTATATTACCCCCATGCAGAGTTGGATAAAAAAAATTTTAGTCTATCCGTTACGATTTATTTTACTTCGTTCATAACTGAACCCCCACGAAGTTGAAACCTCATATGACAGACCATCTATAAGGCAGAGGATTGGGGCGTTTTGTTTCGCAACCCTCTTTAACAATTGTATCCCGACTGACCTTTCGGCCCATATTTCTATGTTTGATTGGGAACATCCTAATTTTTACTATATAAATACAGCGGTTAAACGGCGGATATCTCCGTTCTGACGATATTGTACCCCTCGAAGGGGCCTTGAGCGTGTACCGTCCAGTTCCTCGCACGCTATGTTCAATTGTAAAAGATCTACTATATTATACACCACCCAGAGGTCGTTACACCACGAATTCTGGAAAGTTTCCCAAAAAAACCCAAACTTATTAGGCTTGTACTTCCCCAACTAGTTTCTGTATCGCCCTAATAGAGTAAGCACGCAGGTTATTATTAACCCACCATAGCAATAAGAAACCCACCAAGACACACAAATGTCAGTACAATTGCGCCAACCAGTACTAATAGTCCCATCTTAATCTCCCTGTGTTAAAAATTCCGGTTACGTAGAACTATACCCCCTAAATTTCCCTTACTTCACCCTTTTTCAGTAAAACGCGGCGTATACTTGGATATGAGCAAGAATAAGAATAAAAACCGCAAAAAGAAGGCGAAACCTTGGCACTGGGCCTGCAAGGAGCGGAACAATGGCTGGCAACTAACAGCCGAGGGTATTAATGAGTGGTTTAGGAGTTATCCTACTGATCTCATACTTTATCTTGATTCCCATAAGTTAAAAACAAGAAAAACAGCCGTTATTAAGAAAATGATTGACAAACAGCACAAGATAGACGGCAAAGAGCATATTCTCGCTCGGGAGAGGGCAGATTTAGGAGAATGGCCCGAATAATGAGCCTTATTGAGACTGGAACGGCGAATTGTCTCAAAATGAGAATTTGCGTATTCTCGCGGGAATAATGGGTTTGGCCTATAAGGGGGACACCGGATTATTGGGGTGAAATCGGCCCTTATTGAGACTGAGGGGCAGTTTTGGGTATTTCTATCTTTTTTGCCCCTTTTTGCTCAATTTCTCTTGCAAATCTGTCGATAAATAATATAATGAAGGAGAACATGGCGAAGACTGAAAAATCTGGTAGGGAAGCTGGGCCGCTGGTCAAGTAGGCGTCTGAAATATTGACTTATTTGATGCTTATCAGCTACTTTATACCGTTTTTGTAGGTTTTTTGCCCTAAAATGTGCTTAAAAAAGTGGCATAGTCACTTGTTGCGGGAGGCCGACCTCTATCAAAATGATAGCGAAATGATAGCAACGTGATATCACATAGGAGAATTTAGATGCCATCTAACAGACAATACGACAAAACCCTTGATGAGGCTTATGACCGTGTTGGTGATATTATTCAATTGCTTTATTCAAGAGGGTTTTCTGATCTAAATAAAGAAGATAAAGATGAGATCTATCGAATAGTTGATGAACTACACGTGATTGAAAAACGACTCTATTATACCTTGCTTTGAATAAGGAATCATCATGATTAACCTCTATGACCTCCCTAACTCTACTAGTGGGGAATACATAGTATTCTTTGATAATATCTCCGGGGCAGCCTCAATGATCACTATTATGAGGAAAGACCTTGGGGATATAACCCCACACTGTCGGACCATGATGGCAGCCTTTATTGACGTACCAATCTCCGGCGATGAGCCGCGATTTAGCTGGCACAATAACTCAGAACTCTTACCATTTAAACCATTCACTAAAGAGTGGTGTGTCGATCAATATTCACTACATAGAACGCGAGCATTACAATCATGAATCGCACCTTTCTATCCTGTTTTGCAGAGCGAATCCTAATCGCACTTCAAGCCTCTTTTGTAGCATACACCCTGCACGATCCATCCGGTCCATCACACTTTGTGTTCGCTGGAATTCTCCTATCTGTTTTACTCGCATTTATAGTCGTCACTTCTTTGGAGCAAATCGATGATTAATTACAATGTAATGGGCGTGGGATTGTTAATCTTTTCATTAATGACTGTTGTTCCTCTTACTTTCCAATGGATTTTTGGAAAAGGATTATCAGATGGGTAAATATTTAGTAAGACCTGATGACTATCGGAGAATAAAATGACGGAATTAACAGATTACGCTAGATCTAAAATAGAAGAAGTATTTCATGCGATGGATCGATATGAGGCTGGAGATCGTGTCTTTTGGCGTGGTGTTGCTGGTCAAGATTGGATTGAGGTAGATGATACTTGGGATTGGTTGGCACTACATGTGGAGTATAAAATTGAGAAGGCGAAGTTGAGAGTGTGGATCAATAGGTATCCTGAAGGTGGGTATGGGGACGTACACTGGACAAAAGAGGCAGCGGAACATAACAGGATGTGTTGTCGAGCTTGGGCTGATAAGTACTGGGGCGATAAACTGCCTGTAACTATTGAATTGAGAGAGGTGTAAAGATGGATAGTCATATGTTTGCTTTAGTTAATGAAGAGAGGGTATTACAACTCTCTCTGTTCGTCGCCTCTGTTTTACCTGAAGATGATCCAATCCGAGAGACTGCTGATTCTCTGATCATCGGATATATTGCTAATGATAAGGTAAAGAAGGGGTTAGAGGTTGTCCCAGCCGAAGTAGTTGAGGAATTCAGCCTGCTTAGGGTCCAGTTCCTGCTTGATGATATGGCTAAGAGGGGGTTGGTTGAAGAGGAGATATCGGAAGGGGGCGAATCTCTATACTCTGCGACTCAAAAGGGTAAAGATTTACTTAAAGAGAGGGGTATATGAATGAGAAAATATGAAGTAGTTGTCATCTCTGAGTACGAGGCCAAATTTTGTATCCGGCAGAAGACTATATGGACTGCTACTAATGTCTTCATAGAGGACGAGTGGGGGAATTTAAGACCGTATAAGGAACGGTGGCGATCCCACACATCTGCGGTAACTACACTTTTTCTGCCCCAAAATCCGTCTTGCCCCCTTGACACAGAGCAGGGGGATGGTAAAATTATGGAGTAAGGCAACTTCAGGAGAAAAGGATTAATGATAAATGTACCATTCAAATACATCGATGACTTCGCAAACGCTCATGACTGTCCTTTGGTCGATCCGCAAGAAATGCGCGATGACCCTTATTATAATCTAATAGGGTGTCTTCCTACTTCAGAACAGGATGAAGTAACTGAAATGGATATTCAGAGTGAGAGGGAAGAGGATCAAATCTGCTGGGATATCTTTAACGGGTGGGATTCCAATTATCTTAGGGGTTTCTGCCCGAGTATTAGGGATCGGGTTGTAGTTGGAGCGTATATGTCTCTTCATAGTCTATCAGAAATAGAGGTGGGGTCATGATTTCGGAAGTACAGCGAATTTTTAACGATTATCATGGCATTATTATGACCGAACATCAGGCCGTTGGTTTTCTGTTAAGTCATCCCAGAATAGTATCAGAAATTAATGAATGGGGTGCCTCTGATACCTGTGTTAGAGAGTGTATGGCAGACTTGTTTTCACAGGAGATGATCGGCAAAGATTGGATTTGTGGCGGCGATCCTGAGCCTCTTAAAAAGTCTTGGATTAAAGAAATGACAGTTGTAATTAACAATTCTGATTATAAAATCACAGACGGGAGTATCTTCAATGATACGACTAACAAATAAGCTGGGCAATCTAGTTTACGTGAACCCCGCAAACATCACTGTTATGCAAATATGTGAAATAGAGGCTCGTTGTGGGTTTACAACAGTTGCTGATTCAGTCGAGCTTGATTATAATATTGCGGTGGCTATCAGCTTTGTTAACGGTCAACATCTAATTGTTCAAGAATGCCTCCGTGAAATTAATGATAAGATAGAGGGAGATCAGGATGCGTGATGACTGTTTTACTCTTAAAGCTAATTGAAAGGCTACTTTAAATGCCCGATCTAACTCCTGAATACTTCTATTATTGTGAATCAGTTGAGAATTTCGTCGCCATAAAGGGTTCAAAAGCCTATCTTGTGCGGCATGGTCTATCATTATTCGGTGACCATCTATTTGACTGGCACTGTCAATGTGATGGGTTTAAATTTAGAGGGGAATGTAAGCATATAGGGGAGGCGAAGAAGGAGTACTGCGGCTGGGATCAGTTTGTTGATGGCGGCGATGTAAAAGATGGTCAAAAGTGTGTTTGTGGTCGCTCTTTAAAGGTTAGGACGGTAATGGTATGATAGATCCGCAAAATATAGTGCGATATGATTATACAGACGATGGATTAGAAGAATTACTTATCTTTTGTGTTTGTGTGGCAGGAAAGTCAGCCAAAACTATTGCTCCGCGAGTACATGATCTGTGTAACATGATTTATGAAGAAGAATTATCGCCTTTTGATACAATTAAAGTGTATAGGCGAGCCTTAGATCAATCGTTAAAAGAACTTGGCATTGGTTGTTATAATCAAAAGTCGAATACTATTTGGGAACTGATCTTGGCGGGCTTAGACCTCCGTACCTGCTCTGTAAGCGATCTTGAGGCAATTAAGGGCATCGGACCCAAAACTGCTCGGTTCTTCGTCATGTCGAGCCGCGAGGGTGCTCAGCACGCTGCTTTGGACACTCACTTGCTCAAGTGGTTGAGGGCTCAAGGAATCGACGCCCCGAAATCTACCCCAACTGGCAAAAAATACCTTGACTTAGAGCAGAAGTTTATTAAAATGGTGCCAGAGGGCATGACCCCGGCAGAATTTGACCTTAAAATTTGGAAAGAGCACTCAAAATGAATATTTCAGATAAGCGTAGATATAAGGATTCAGTTTGGCTGAATGATCTAACCATTAGAACAGTTTGTGGTCGATTTAGGGATCGAACATGAAATATTTCCTATGGGTTGTATTCGCCCTTGTAGCTTGCTCAGCCGCCGCAGAGATCCCCCATGAGCTAGTTATTGACGACCGCTTCTCTTATGTTGAAATTAACCATATATACTCTGACGAGACAAGTCATTGGGTCTTAGATCAGGTGATCTTTTGGGATTGGATAGATGAGCACCATACTACAAAACAAGCCGCTCAAGCATGGGTAATCGTAAAAGACGCTCGCTTCCTCGAAGATACTGTTGATGGTGGCAAGATAACAATACCATTCCAAACCCAAAGCTCCCGAGATCTTGAGGTCTATAAGAAGCTTAATAGAGAATTTAAGAAGAAGCAGATAGACGAATACTTAAAGGGTCTTTTGAAGAAGCTAGAAAAAAGATACGGAAAAGAGTTGGCCGCTATTAAACATCAGCGTATTATTGATGATAAGGCGTTCGATGTGAAACTGATTGACTACACACCGCCATTTACCGGCTCCCGATTCATTCCTACTAAATATAAAGGTAAATATGTCTGTGTGTTTCATCATGACAGAGCATTAAGAAGAATAACTTGTGATTCGGTAGTTGAAACTTGGACGACGATAGATCCCGAGGTTGCCAATCGTGAGGTCTGGGACAAAAAGAACCGTCGAGGTTTTTCGCGGGAAACTCGAATGATCCGTTGACTTTGGGCGATCTGATGGTAAAATTAGGGTTGAAGATCAGTGAATAAAATCAGAATCATATCAGATGTGCATGGCAAATATGATGAGTATCTGAAGATCATCGAAGAATGTGAATATAGTGTTCAGCTAGGAGATCTAGGATTTGATTATTCTTTTCTAGATGAAGTAAATATTGTTCGCACTGACTGCCGTCATCGATTTATTGGCGGGAACCATGACAACTATGACCAATATGACTCATGTCTCTCTTCGTTACCGAACTACGGTATGTGGAATCTTAATGGGGTTAATTTCTATTACGTAAGAGGTAGTGTTAGTATTGATTGTGTTCCTCGTGTTAAGCACTATATATTAACCGGCGAGAAAACATGGTGGTACGAAGAGGAGTTAAGTAATGAGGACTTAGCCGATGCTATCGAGGATTACTCGCTCGCTAAACCTGACATTATGCTCACACATGATTGCCCCAGTCAGATTAAAGGGCAGTTTTCTAATGCGAATGTAATGCAGGGGTTTGGTTGGCCTCCGGCTTATACGTGTCGGACTCAACAGGTTTTAGGGGTTATGTTTAATGCTCATAAGCCAAAACTATGGATATTTGGGCACTGGCACCGCACTATTGATATGGTAGTGGATGGTACACGATTTATCTGTATGCCAGAGTTGGGATGTTTGGACTTAGTTGCCGAGAACGGCGAATACACTATTATTAAATAATAAGGGGTTCGTAGAACCATGTTTAACGATTTAAAAGATGCGTATTCAAAAATGAATACTAAAGCTAAATTTAACACGACAGGCGTTTGTCCTAAAACAGTAATAATTCCATTTGAGCAATGGGAGTCTTTTGAGCGAGAATTCGCTCTATGCTTTATTGAACCAGAAGATGATGAAGAATGGAAGGGGTATGCTGATGGGCTATAAAGAAATAAATGATATGAAGAATTTCAAGCGTGAAATGCTAGAGTATCGAAATATAATGGAGCGGCGAGTCCATGCACTTGAGCTAAAGGTGTCGAGTCTTGAGCGAGAGGTCGCCAAAGCGATTAAGCTGGGGCAGCCTAATCAAGTCAAGAGGCACTAGATCTTCTCACACCGGATCAGTTGGAGGCCATCAAAAATTATTTTTCGTAAAAGACTGGCGTAGCCGGGTTGACAAAGCCGATACTGATGTTAGAATGGGAGTATCGGGTTAGGACAGACCCTCACACTATTACAAAGGTGCCAACATGAATAACTCACATAAAACAGCTATGACCCGCAAGTCTTTGTCATCAGCCGCCAAGTATCTCTCAGAGAACGGTCTACTAAAAGGCAAGGCGCTAGATTTTGGGTGCGGTCGTGGTTACGATGCGAAGCATCTGGGCCTTTATAGTTTTGACCCATACTATACCTCCTGCATTATAATTGATAAAGAGGGTAGGCCGTCGAGGAAGCGTAAATATGACACGATCATGTGTAACTTCGTTTTCAACACTCTACCAAGAAGCGAGTGGGATTGTGTACTTGGCAATATTAAGAACCTTTTGTCTAAAAAGGGTATTGCATATATTGCGGTGCGAAATGACAAGAAGAATCTGAATGGTACTACTAAAATAGGGACGTACCAGATCTTTGCGGAGTTGGAGCTACCTGTTGTGAAGAAGACTTCTAATTTTGTTATGTATAGGTTGGAGGGTTAGATGATAACTAAGGGAATCATGATAGGGCTCGCGTTGGGTCTTATTTTCATTGCTATATCTGAATACATCATATGGCTAGTAGGAGGTCGAGATTATGACTAAGCAAAAATTGACGGTTAAAGAGGTGAGTTCATCTATTGCCCAGAAAGGTGGCTCATATAAAGTAGTGAAAATGGTGGGCACGGTCGAGTGGTCAATCGGTGATGTTCTTGAAAAGAGGGATATCGAAGCGATTTTGCGGAGATCTCCACAGAGAACAGTCGAGATTACTATTCAATGAGTATTAAAGAATTCAATTCCAGATATAGGGGAAAGTTCAAGTTTGAATGTATCGATGGATTTACCCTCAGTCGTGGTAGGGTTGAATATATATTCATGCTTTACCGATACTGCCCAAAGGTCATGGGATATTACCCTGTGACGATGTCGGACCCTTATTTGATAGTCCAGAGCGAACTCGATGAAGTTCCTAGTAGATGGATTGAGGCAGTTGAGAATCTTACTTTAACAAAAAAGGGAAATACAGTGCTAGTTAAACATTTGAGAGATGAGAACCGGGTTCCGTTTGCTACCGTGGTTGCCGTAGATGCCGGTAGAATCGGCGTAGCGGTTTGTCGAGAGTCGGATCGGTTCAACAAGGAAATGGGCCGTCGAATCGCTACAGGGCGGGCTCACGCGGATTCTGTGATTGTGGTGCCGAACCGTAAAAGCTGTAGTACAATTTTGACAGAGATTCGAAAGATGGTTTCACGATCAGAGCGGTACTTTAAGAAAGAGGTAGCGGTATGAGTAGTAAAGATGAGGCGATGGCGGTAGCCGCAGGTGCAGGATGTGGTCTTATATTGATAATCCTATTATTTATTGTAGCGGGACCATTAGCACTTATTTGGGCTGTTAATACATTGTTCAGTAATCCTATTAGTTACACATTTATTAATTGGTTCGCAGCCCTAGTAATCCTTTGTCTTGTTAGAGGATCTAGTAATAGTGGATCATCAAAAAGTTAAGCGGAAGAGGGAGCTTGTTGAATCCCTTTCTTAAGAATTATTATTTGGAGCACCTAAACTATGTTTGGACTAGGCGTTTGGGAAATCGTTATTATTGGTGGAGTCGCAGTACTCCTATTTGGGGCTCAGTTGCCTAAAGTAGCCGCTAACTTGGGGCGGGCTATCCCCTCCTTCAAGAGGGGTCTACAAGAGGTCAACGAAGAGATCGCCGCTGTTGAGAGTAGCGTGAAGGATATTGAGCGGGAGATTAAGTCTTAAGCTACTGTGTAGTAGGGATATTTAAGTATGGAATCGATCAATTCAAGGAACCTTTATGTAGGTCATTGTGAGAAAGACTGTGGCTGTTCTGTAGAAAGAGTTGTACAGGCAACAATTAAAGGAATGGTTTTACTACACAGATAAGGTTTCCGAATATATTAAGAGGGTCATCTCTTGTGTCGAAAATTTTCCAGAAAATCCCAAAACCGGCTAAGGTTTTGGTTGACAACGGACCGATAGATACTAAAATGGGGGAGTAAGACACATTCACCCCACTAAGGACCGAAAAATGAAATCGGAATGGTTGAAAGAGGCTAAAGAATTCATTGCGTATGCCTGTGACGAGTGCGGGTGTGATAGGCTTGCCGAAAGCATCGTCGTTGAATTCAATAATCGCTTTACACGTAGAATGGGCGATGCTTCAGTACGCGGTCATTATGCCTTTGAAGATAAAAGCAGAAACTTACGGTCTAAATATCGTATCCGACTATCTGCTCCTCTTTGGCCCAATGCGACCGAAACAGAGAGACAGCAAACCGCTATTCATGAGGCTTGCCATATCATTGATGCCCATCTCAATACTAGGATGAATGGTCATGGGTGGCAATGGAAGAGATTGATGGCTAAGTGTGGTGTTTCGCCTAAGCGTTGTCATAATGTAGATAGAACAGGAGTTGCTACGACTCGCAGACGACAATCGCGGCAAACCGTCGCATGTGGGTGCTCTGAGGGTAGTCAAATGGGGCCGACTCAATACAGGCGTATGCTGACAGGTGTTAGGTATACTTGTAGGAAGTGTAAGCAGGCAGTTGCCCAAAAGAAAGAGCTGGTGTAACATATAAATATGCCCCTAGAGTGTGAAAGATCAGCACAGGAAGCTTCTAACTTCTTAGACGCGGAGCGTTACCGTGTAGGGGTGCTTTAAAATTGAAGGAGTCTAGCAATGGCGGAACCAAAAAGGGTTTGGGAAATAATTAGGGATTTAGAAGAGATCGAAGATATGAAGTATCATGAACAACAAGCGATTCTGGGATTGGCTAATAGTCTTTTTATGGATCGAGGCTTCCCAGCAATTGATGATGGTCAAGCGACAGCTTATCACAATAGTGTGCTTAGCGAGCTGATCTCATATGTTGAGAGTATTGAGGTGGACTGGGAGGATAGTTAAATGAAATATATCTTGATCAACTATATGCCTGCGGGAGAGCAATATTGCCAAGCGGGTTCTTACTGAATGTGATATTGACGAATCGATAAGTAAGGATTATGAGTTGATTAAAACTGTTGTCGCTCCACCGAAAACTAAATTTAGTGAGGGAACGTATCAGATATTTGGTCTTTATTTTAAGCGCCGTGAATGTCAGGATGGCATCTGACCCGGATCTACAGCGGGAAGCAATACTGTAGTTACGACGTAGAGTTGGCTAGTGCCATGTCTTGACTGTCGATCAAGATCGAGCGGGGGCAGAACCCGTCTACGTCGCTTCGATTCCAGAAAGGTTAACTTAATGTTTAGATTCCTCAGATGGGAGACTAGGGTATAATGCCACTTTTGGGGTATCTATAATTACGTAAGTAATCATTAATATAAGCACGAATTTAAAGATTAGAGGTGATATTGTGGTAAGCGAGAACAGAAAATGGGAACCGACTTATGAGATTATCTCAGATCATCCTAAATTTCGAATTGGGTATGGAAAGTTTGAAGAGAGGCAGTTGCTTGAGCTTGATGTCGCAACATGGCTCGAAGAGATGCGTGAGAACGCACCTATGAGTGAGTCATGAATCGGAGACTTGGAACATAATCTGTCGGATTTAGACAAAGACAAGCACGCGGCTCGAATTGACAAGTATAATTTAGCATTGATGTATTTGAAGGCGGTGAGTACCGATAGCTAGAATCTCTAACTAAGGAGCGATATGATAAACAAGACGACTATAGATCCACAGCTTAATATTTCAGACCTATCAACCATATATAAACAGCCAATAGCCATAACAGTCAATGAGTTTAATGAGAAAGCATTTGTAAAGTTTAGAGACGATTTCCAAAAGGCCAGCAATACAGGCCAAGAGGTTATTCCGATCATAATTGACTCATTCGGTGGTCAAGCCTACTCTTTGCTAGGAATGATGGGAGTTATTGATAGTAGTAAAATCCCGGTAGCAACAATTGGTATTGGTAAAATGATGAGCTGTGGGTCATTACTGTTAAGCTGCGGAAACAAAGGGATGCGATATATGTGTCCGCATTCAACCGCTCTGATCCATGATGTTGCCCACGCTGGACGTGGTAAAGTAGAAGAGATAAAGGCGACCGCCGCCGAAGCAGACCGTCTTAACGATATGATCTATAAAAGGATGGCTCGGAATTGTGGACAGGAAGAGGGTTTCTTTCTAGATAAAATACATGAAAAGGCTCATGCCAATTGGTATCTAGGGTCTATAGAATGTAAAGATATAGGTTTAATCAATCATATTGGGATTCCTTCGTTTACCACTAAGATCAAGGTTAAAACCAGATTTGGATTGTAAGATGCAATTAGACAGGACACAGCGGGTTTATACTCCCGATGCAGGGGAACATGACGATGACGAAGTTATCTATTGCGGTGTTTGTGGCAATAAAATGGAGGTAGATCGGAATAGCAATGGGGCGACTAGCTGGATGGAAGCGATGTCTAAGAAGTCCCACCTACACGATTATTATTGGTGCCCTGACAAAGATGAGGTTTGGCATCATCATGTATTGGATTTGCAGTTAGAACAGAAAAATACTAAGAGCCCTTCAATTGCTGCGTTGATTGAGCAGGACATTCGCTCGCAGTTGTCGTCAGTCGGAAAAGATTCTCAGAAAAATGGTTGACAGGCGGAAAACGGATGGTATAATAGAGGTATCGAAAGAGAGGACTGAGATTCAATGAGAACCAAGCTGATCCTTGAACTTGATGTCGGTGAATTCCCCGAAGGGACCGATCCTAGTGATTATGAAGAGTATTTACAGCAATCAAGTCATTTAATGTGCGATTTTGAAATAATTGGTGTAATCCAAGAGGTTGATAATTAACGTCTGTCTTATTGGACTAAAAGATATGTCACTACTTTCTCAGGGTAGAGAAGTCGGAGCGTTACCGACATGAGATACTTATTATGGCACGTTTGAGGTTGTTGTGTTAGCCTCGCTGGTTTTTCAGGCCAGATTTCATCGGTTCGATTCCGTTACGTGCTGCTTGGCTCGCAAGAGCATGATCTTTGACAATTTAATGAAACAATGGCGGCGTAACGTCATTAAGAATAGTATAGGGTAACCTATATAAAGGTGCGGTGGCAACGCATCGCTATCTTCGGATAGTTCATTTACGCAAGCTGACCTTTCCTTGTGGCTCTGCAATGGGCCATAGACAGGACGATGGCGGGACAGTATGATTGGGGGCTAACGCTACCAATTGTATTTCGGCGTGGAAACTCGATTCACCGGCTAAACCATTTAATGTTGAGAAAGGAACAGTAGCTATTATGTGTAAGGGGTAGCTCCTGAATGCTAAATAGCAGTTGAAAAGGTATAGGTGAATACTATATCTTCAATACCGTATTACAGGTCTGCTAGACTTAGTACAGAGAGGCGTGTGGTATTCGGTTCCTCAAAAGGGTTCTGATCCGCTGAACTAGCACGTCTTTCGCTAACTACGAAAATGTAGCTCAATGGTAGAGCGTTTGCCTTCTAAGCAAAAAGTTGTTGGTTCTATTCCGACTATTTTATCCAAAAGCAAAAGTCTAGTTCGGTACTTAGTTAAAGCGGCTTAAATCGGTGATCTTAGGATAACACTGGCAAGTGATGCTCGCAAGGCAGACCTTGTTGATTAAGGATAGCGACTAACTTCCTAGCGGAGGTGTACTGCTCGCAAGGCAGGGTTAATTGAAAGAATCGAGTAGCTAAGTGGTACGGAGTAATTGCCTGCTCCTAAAATCGGCAGTCGTGAGTATTACTACCAAGAGGTAGTGGATAAGTTGTTAATCGATCCCTTAGCAGGGGTTCCACCGCAAGGTGAGGCGTAAGCCGTCACAATAGACGCTGTGAGTACGGCAACGAAAGATACTTGTTATTTAACGTAGTCTCAGTTATTTTTTAACTTGTGGTCGTCTAATTAGAAGGGCGCGTATTCTAGATACGAACATTGGTGCAATTCCAATCTACAAGGCTTAATAGGTTAGGATGATTCAGCAGATTAAAAGGCCAAACAACCCTAGTCTATTATTTATGGTGGTATGAGTGTGAAGGTTGCACGACTGTCTGTGACACAGTTAGATCGGGTTCAATTTCCGAATGCCACCCTTAATGTCTAGGATCGGTACGCTAAATAGGACCAACGCGGCCTCCTCTAACGGAGGTGTTTGCAGGTGCAAGTCCTGCACGATCCTCTTACAGCGTGGCTTTTGGTAAAGTGGGGAGTCTTTGAAACTCCTTCATCTGAGTTCAATCCTCTAACACGCTGCTTATAAAGGATATGGCTATTGGAGCGATTTCAGACGAATCCTTTTATAGAGTCATTAAAGGTGGATTTTTAAGCGAGGAAAACTAATGAGCGATGAAATGTTCGGGGATTATTTCAAAGACTTAAGTGATTCGTTGAAAAGGGCTGAATTACAACGGGAGAATGTCTTAAAAAAAATGCGAAGCGATCCTTGCTTTGATGTGCCAGCGGTGGGAGATAAAGTTTTAATTAACGCATTCGTTGCTGGCATGGGAAGGAATGGCGAATTCCTAGAAGCAGAGGTATTAAAGGTCGCGTCTACCTCGTATAAGTGCCGTTTCCTTGACTATTATAATTTCGATACAAAAAATAGGGATGATAAGGTGAAGTGGATTCATCAGGACTATATTACTGATGTTCTCAAATAGTCTGGGGCGGGTGCTGGTCGCACAGCGAAGTCTTATTAACATCGCGTCCTTGGTCCGATTCCAAGTCGCCCTACTCTTTAGATTGGAGCAATCATGGTCTGGTATTACTATTGTGAGATTTGTAATGAATTGGTTGATGAGTTCATGGACGAATATAATACAGATACTAGGCTATGTCGTGAGTGCGATCTTGGTGGTCCGAGTGAGTCTCTGCAAAAGACTTAGAAAGCGGTTCGACTCCGCTCGCACTCTCTTAAAGGAATAAACAAATGAACTATAACATATGGGCGTTTAGAACCCTTATAGCGTTTTCATTTTCGGGACTCATGTTTTATTCAATGAGCCTCGAAGATGTACTCTATAGGGGTATTTTTGTAGCTATTACTGGAGGATTTGCATGTTGGAACTTTATAGAGGCGATGAGGGGGAGTAATGAATGAGATGCCACCTGAATGCCGTAAATTAATTGCGGACACTACTATATTTAGTGTTGGAGATAAAGTAGTTTCGAAAAAGACTGGGCTCCCAGCTATGGGCAGAGTTATTGGGTCTTTGCCTAGTTATATATACGGCTCAATAATGGGTGCCGGTTGTCGGTTTTCCTCTGAAACCCAAGAGATAATGATCTGTTATCCGAATGGGGGGGGATTTGCAACATGGAATAAGCTCTACCCCGATTGGCCGAAGAAGTACGTCATCTTCGTTGAGTTACCTGCTGCTCAGCTAAGCATGTCATTTGAGGAATTCTGCGATAGTTATAGTGATTATTTTGAAGAAAAGGAATATTCTTTAGATGAAATAAAAGAAAGCTACAGGGAGCATGGAGTTACTACTAAACTCATATCTTACCCGGAGGATGACCTTGAACTCTATGAAGAGTAAAAAGCCAATTGAGTGGGGCGAAACTGCAAGGAAGATAAAGGCCAAAGATATATGTCGCGGCCAAGCTAGGTCAGGTGACCAGCAAGACTACAGAGGATGGGCGATTGAGTTTTTCGGGGAGAATACGCGGGCCGAGACCGTCTTCTCCAGAAAGACTATGGAAAAGGCGGGGATTTCCATTATTTCGATTGAAATGTGGTCAGACGATGCTACAATCAAGGAACAGGTCCAAATCTTCAACGATTGCCTGAAAGACCTTAAAGTCCTTAGCTGGAAAAGCCGAAGTAAGGAGTATGGGATCTATAAAGTATTCAAGAATGGGAAGCGGGCGAAGAAACCCCTAATTTCCTATACTTCACCTACAAAGAAGGAAGCTTTGGAGGCGTTTGAGGATGAACGGGAAGAATTAGGCTATAATAAGGAAGAACTCCCGAAGTTTAAGTGCGAGGAGATTAAAGTCGGGGTATAATTAAAGGTTACACTTATAAGTTTTACGTTGTCATTATAAGGAGATCAGGTGAGTAAGTTATATAACGCGGATGTTACAAGAGTCTATAGACCTCTATCTAAAAAAGAACAGGCAGAACTCTATCATGAAATGAAGGCGGGATCTATCACCGCTCGGGAAACGATTATCTACAGTTGCCTCCCACTTGTCTATAAACTATCTATGAAGTTCCGCAAGGGGAACAATCAAATCGATCTAGAGGATATGATCCAACATGGCAATATTGAGCTTATTAAAGCTGTTGACGGGTGGGATATCGAGAAGGGTGCGATCACTACAATAGTTACTCGGTATATCTACAATGGGCTAACAGATATGGTGAACACTAATGGATATCAAGTTAAGACTTTTGCGGATATCAAAAAGGGTGCGGGCAGTGATCTGAGAAAGATTAAGGGAGTAATAGGTGAGACCTCTAATCCTGAAGAAATAGCTAAGCGAGTAGGGATCAGTATCCTTCGCGTTAAAAAGCTGTTGCCGATTGTTAAGGCAGGAAGAATCCGGTGGGATGATATCGGTCAAATATCGATGAATTCTTCTGCCGGAGAGATGCGAGGTGATAGTATTTCTAGTGGATGTTTAGCTGATATCTTTCAATTGCTAGAGGATGTTGAAGAATACGATAAGGACATCTTTATTACTTGGATGGCTTTTATTAAGAAGAATGATAAGTTTAAAAGAACAGCCGAACAGGTTGGCATATCTATTGAGGCGGTAAAGGAAAGTGTCAATAGGACAAAGAAAACTCTAAAGGAAATGACAAAAAATGAAGTACTATGTGACTGATGGAGTCGAAAGAGCTGTAGTGGAGGCTAAAGACGAAATAGATGCCTGTATTAAAAGTGTGAAGCACTATTTTTATACTTTGCCTATTGCTCCCGGCATCAACTACACGGTTTCAGAGAAAGGATTCCGAGGTTTTTTGGGGGTAGACGACACACTTGTGCCGGTAGATCTTATTCTCCAAAAAATAATGGACGAATCGGACGAAAACGCTTGACAGCCGCTAATCCGATTGTACAATGGAAGAGTCGAGTACCCAGTAAGTTATAAATGGAGTCGTTATGAAACCGAATTTTGAAATCAAGCCTGTTAAAAAGGCAGGAGTCCTTAGCACTACCAAGTGTAGGATCGCAGCGAATCCTTTTGCTTTTAAGATGTTAGCAAGGCAATACTCCGATCCACCAAAGGCTATTCTACAAGAGGTCAGTGCTAATGCTGCCGACTCTCATATTAGAGCGGGCAAAGAAGATGTGCCATTTGAGGTAAAACTACCTAACCGGATTGATCCTCATTTGAGGATTCGTGATTACGGTATTAGTATGTCTCCACAAAAGTTGGAAGAAGTCTATGTCGAATTGATGGCATCTGACAAAAGAGGCGATAACGACGAGACTGGGCTATTCGGAATCGGCAGTAAGTCTCCACTGTCTTATTGCGATTCGTTCAATATCACCACATATCTTGATGGTGTTATGCGAATGTACACTCTTTGCTATGGTGATGATGGGATTCCTGAGTTGAATCATTGTGGTGAATGGGAAACCTCAGAAGCAACCGGCCTAGAGATTTCTTTTGCGGTTAAAGAAGGTGACTGGAGCAAGTTCCATGTCGCTGCAAAACATGTATATTCCTTCTATAAAGTAAAGCCAATTGTTGATGGCATTGAAAACTTTGCTGCTAACACATATAAGGCAAGCCTCTTAGAGGGAGAAGATGGCGATTGGAAGCTTATAGGGGATAATGCGTCCTATGTTATTATGGGGAATATCGGATATAAGATTGATCCCTATCAATTCTCCTATTCATATTGGGACAACAATGCCCCGAGACGACTAATAAATCGAGGAATTCACTTTAATGTCGAAGTGGGTGATCTAGACCCAACCCCCTCGCGTGAAGGTCTTGAGTACAATAGTAAAACTATAGCGGCGATTACAGAGAAGATTAAGGGTATTACAGCAGAGCTTGGTGTCTTTTGTTCTAAAAAGGTAGAGAAGGCGCATAGTGAGTGGGAAGCCAATCTTTTAGCAGGCGAGATTAAGTATCAGCTTGGTGGAAGTATTGAGCCAGACTACTCTTCGTGCAAGTGGAGTATTACGCCAAATATTGATGTATCTGATAACCTATACAAATACCGTGAGACTTACGGGAAATGTAGAAGGGAAGGATTCGCTCGAACTAGGAGTGTTTCCAGAAAAGAGATGATCTTAGTTATTAAGGATATTGACAAAACTTGGGATACGAGATGTCGCAAGTATGTTAGGGATACCTCTAATGATATTTACCTCTTCGAAGGCACTTCCAAAGATGAGCTAATGAAGAAGTATGGCATAATCCCTGCGGATAATGTTGTTTTCAACGTGAGCGAGCTAGAGAAACCAGTCGCTAATAAGTCGGCTGGTAAAGGACGACGAGGTCCAAGGACTACTATTAAGTCGGTAAAGCGGTTCGACAAAAATGGAACAGCTAGTCACCGCAACTATGATATGAGGAAATGGCCTCATGCTGATATCGATTATGCGAAAGGCGAGTATGTATATGTGATGATTGACCAATGCAATATTATGTTGGAGAAGCGTCGGTCGTGGAATTTTGCAAGTGACGCCGCTTGTGCTAAAAATTCAGGGATCTATAGTGGTTCAATTTATGGGTTGGATTCTTCTACTAAGCATTTAGCTAAAAGAAAGAATTGGACTCCTCTTTATGAAGTGCTAGATACTGAGCTTAAAAAGTATGTAACTAAAGAGTTCCTTAATGAGCGGAGTGTTGATAATGCGTTTAACGACAGCGATTATTATGAGGCTCTAGAAGCATTTGGTAGACATACGCTTCCAGCGTGGACTGATAAAAAGAACCCGCTTGCTAAGTTGATTGAGCTGGCGAGCGGGAATTCTGAGTTTAGGAAGAAAAACGCTGGAATTACGAGGGTTTGTGAGATTGTAGGGTACACTTTGGATACAGCGAAATCGGACAGTACCGTTCTTGATTTAGAGGCTAAAGCGATAGCTTTATATCCTTTGATCATGGACTATATCGTCCAGTTCTCTAGTTATCATGTAGACCAGAAGCGAGTAAATTGGGTTGTCGAAACTGTTAATAAGTTAGGGAGTTAGAGAATGAGTATTTATCACATTATTAGTGGCGATAAGAACATTAGTTTTATTGCTAATGGGAAACAGTATTACGTTGCTTCTGGGAGCGACGAATATGCAAGTATTCTTGACGCCTTAGAATGGGCGACAGATGATGAAATCGTTGAGATGGTTGATCGTTCGAAACCTCTAGAGAACTTCCTTATCGATTCTGATTTTGCTATTAGCGGTGGGTGTATCACCTACAAAGGGGAACATATTTCTAATACCGTTGTTGATCGAATTATAGATTTTCAGCGGGAAGGACTCCCTTGGCGACCGCTTGTTAACTTCCTTCGTAAGCTTTTAGAGAACCCAAGCTTTCAATCAGCGACTGAGTTGTATGACTTCTTGGATCACCGCAGCCTTCCTGTTTGTGAAGATGGTGACTTCTTAGCTTATAAAGCTGTTACTCATGACTACAAAGATAAGCGGACAGGAAAGATTGATAATTCAGTAGGAAGTGTTGTGAGAGAGTCTCGGCGTAAGGTTAACGATGACAGGGATGTGGGATGTTCGTCTGGACTTCATGCAGGAACGCTAGACTATGTTCAAGGGTTTGGTTCCTTTACAGAAGACGAGTTTGGGAATCCGACAGAGCGATCTGACAAGTGTATTATTGTCAAGATCAATCCAGCCAACGTCGTATCCGTTCCTACATGTTCTAGCTTTCAAAAGCTTCGTACTTGCGAGTACACTGTACTAATGGATTATCAGGGTGAAATGGACTATCATCTTGCCACAGATGAAGGTAATGAGTGGGTAGATGAAGATGACGAGGATGAAGAGGATTATGATTATGTTGATGATACAGAATTTTTCAGTGATTGCGAGTCTTATAACATCCTAGTTGGTGATCATATTGAGTTTAATTATTATGGGAAAGATAGAGAACTAGAGGTGCGTGAAATAGATGATGATTCTATTTTAGGCGTGCTTGGAGGTGATGAGGTTAACGCGGGATCGATCCGTAGATTCCATAAATCAGGAATGAGAAATATTGATATTGAAAGGACATATTAATGAAGTATAAGATTGTGTTGCCGAAGATTGAGGGCGTTGATAAAGACTGGAAGCGGCATCTGGTCATTATGATTAAGGCAGATCTTGAGCTGGATATCAAGCTGCCACGGGACCACAGAGTGTTTGAATACGATATTCCAGACGGCTACGAGTTGCGGGTCTCTGTACAAGAGCCGGGTAATAAGTATCCAGACTCTGTTGCCCTTACGTCTGGGAAGTCAAACGGGGGTATTTATAAGAACTTTGAGATCATTCCGGCTGATTTTGTTATGGACGATTTTGAGGAGGTAGAAGATGTCATTGACGATGTTAGTGACGAATACGGTGAATTCGACAATCAGGATGAAGGTTGGGGCACTTTCGATGAGGATGATCAATAATGACCCTACTCCAATCAACTGGACTGATTTGTGTTGCGGTTTCGATCTTTTGCGGCGTGGCGGCATTTAGTTGTCGGTCGCCAGCCGCCTATATGGGCTGGATGTTTACAGGGTTTCTTTGTGCTGTTGCCTCTTCTGTTATAGGGATTTTAACCTAATGTGTGGTTTTAAGACAAGTAAGGAGTTAAGATCTAACGATATGCCTTTTTAGGGTAATAGGATACAGTAGTCCTCACATAACTTAACAATCATGGAGAGAAAAATGGACGAAAAGCAAAAAGACCTTGTAAAATCTAACATTTATGAGCACTGGATGATCGACGACGTTGTAGAAGACAAGTTCATCACCTATGAATGGGGCAAGGATGATTGTAAAATGAGCCGCTTGAATGCTTATATTGGTGATAAAAATGACCCGTGGGGGAAAAGAAACATCAGTAGCTGGCTTATCTCCATCTGTGATGATCAGGTTAAAGTATATAAGAAGCAAAAGGTAGGACAAAAGCCTGATATGGAATTCGCTTTAGAGGCATGATCGTCCAAGTTAAAATAAATCACATTCACAAAGGGCAACCCTGTCGCGGGCGTTGCCCTCTCTCTTTGGCTTGTAGAGACGCTTTCCGGCTCGATGACCGCTGTGTCAAGGTATCGCCCTGCGTGCTCTCAGTCGTCACTTACGGAGGCGTGGTGATCTATTCTGAGCGTTGGCCGGAAGTCGCCTCAGATTTCTACCGAAAGTACTTTGAAGTTTATAAGATAGGAGGCAGAGTACCATATCCTTGTAGGTTTGAGATGGGCCTATACGATTTTGGTGATGGCATCAAGGTCGATCTATTAAAAGAAGCTATTAAGAAAGTGGAGAATTGGGATGGAAGAGCAGACGAAACTCCAGCGTGGGCAAAAGCGCTGTAATGAATGTGGTGGGATCAACGCCTCCCGGCAGCGAGTCTGCATATGGTGTGATACTGCCTTCATAAGCAAGAATACCTTAGTTAAAGGCGAGATAAAAGACTGGCGATCCCTTAGAAAAGGGGATAAAGTGAAGGTAATCACTGGGTCTGGCCCCTATTGTGTGGTGAAAAGAGCGACCGAAAGTCTTTCTGAAGGAGAAAGGTTATATATGGGGGCGACTGGTGTATTTAAGATTACAGGATACGACGATAATGGGTTAAAGGTATTTGGAGCGTCCCCCGCGAATACGGGATTCGCATATCTATATATGGGTAAGTCATATGTATCACCTTCCACTGGAATATATCAAGAGGCGTATCGAATCAAAAAATCATAGAAGAGGAAAGCATGTCAAATGTTATCGCAACGGCATCCATAGAGAATGACGTTAACTTTACCCTAATAAAAACGGGCTCCAATCAAATAAGTGAAAGTTCAAGTCTAAACTATTCCCAATCATTAACTAATGGTAGTGCGACTCTGAATGTGAATTACGGTGTTCTGGCGAGCGGTGTGCTCCCGTCAGGTGGTAAAGAGTACTTGGATCTCAGAGCGCTCTCAAAAGAGAACTTTGATACTACTTCATCAATTCAGTTCTCTAAAGTCAGGGGTATAGTTATAAACAATAAGGAAACCGTTTATGGCTGGGATATTAACGTCCATGCCACAGGTGGTACAGCCCTATCTGAAATATTCAACGGCAATACAGGGGCGTTGCTAATCAAGCCGCGAGCGGTCCATCAGTACAGCGATCCTATCTCAGGGCTGATAGTAGATGGAACAAATCGCCAGATCACACTAGAGGACGTATGCGGCTCTGGTGCCAAGTGGAGATTGGTGGTAGTCGGCATAACCGGATAATTAAGGATTTAGGATGGAAGTACTTTGGATGGCGGATTTTGGCCTGCAACACAATATTGGTGGGGCTCAAAGGACCAATGATTTCGTAATAAATGAAGGGATTAGTCGTGGTTATGAGATCACTTCTTTTAATAGTGACTCTCCCGATAAACTCTTAAACGATGACTATGATCTAGTTGTCACTAATAACTTTGAAAGCTTATGTAGGAGAAAGAACGTATTAGAGTATGCGATCTCGCACAAAAACCATGTGAGATATGAACATGACTCTAACTCTTATTTAGCTGCTGGTACTAGGAAGGATTTCTTTAAATCCGCACAAAAAACTATATTTCTATCTGAATATCATCACGAAGAATTTAAACGTCTTTATGGTGATATTTTTCATGATGTACATATAGTGTCGCCTTTTATTAATACCTCGGAATTCTGTGATAGGGGTGAAGAGAGGCAAGACAAAACCTTATACGTTGGGTTCTTCCACTGGTTAAAGGGCACTAACAAGTTCCTTGAGCAGGTAGTGATGAATCCTGACAAAGACTTCGCGGTAGCAGGTTGGGGGCCGACAGAGTTCACAAGGGCGATGGGATCTCTAAGGAATCTAGAGGTTCTAGGTAGGAAGGAACATGAGGATATGCCTGACTTATTCAATAGATATAAGAGGCTTTACTTCCACCCTGTTGGGTTTGAAGCATTCTGTAGGTCAATAGGCGAGGCCGCGTTCTGCGGAATTGAGATTGACTGCGGTGATAATATCGGAGGCTGGCATGAGATTGACAGATACGGTATTGATAAAGTAAAGGAAATGTGTACGAACTCACCTAAAAGATTTTGGGAGATAGTGGAATGAGAAGGGGAAAGTACAGGATTGGAATAATAGGGCGAGGATATGTCGGATCGGCAGTGGAAAGCTTTCTAACGCTAGAGAGTGATCATGAAGTGATGTCCTATGATGTACTAGATGGCAAAGGTATTGGAGAAGGGTATCGAGAGATCGCTCAATTTTCTGATATCATATATTTGTGCTTGCCGACACCTATGAATAGGGATGGATCTTGTTGTACGGACATAGTAGAGTCGGCAGTTAAGTCACTCAATTTTTATACGAAGTTGGCAAATAAAACTCCTGTCCTTTTGATCAAATCTACTATGGTCCCCGGCACTTCAGACAAGCTCCAAGAGTTGGCATCTAATCTGTTAGTAGTTACTAATCCAGAGTTCTTAACAGCGAGGCGGGCCAAGCTAGACTTTCATACCGCAGGAAGACATCTGCTAGGGGTGCCTAGAGGCAAACATAGTATTATCGCGAATGTACTAGAGAAATATCATCAGGATCTTTGGCCTCATGCAGAAGTCGTTTTTACTGAGCCTAGAGAAGCAGAGCTGATTAAATATCTCACCAATTCCTATTTTACTGTTAAGGTTTCAGTCGCTAATCAAATATACGATCTGTGCGATAAGCTGGATATTAACTATGAGGATTTCATTGAGAGTGCAGTAGAGGCCGATCCTAGACTAGGCGAGCTACACTGGCAAGTTCCCGGCCCTGATGGCAAGAGAGGCTTTGGGGGAGCGTGCTTCAATAAAGACCTGAGCGGTATGATTTATTTATTAAACGAGAAACAGTGTGACGCCTCGATGTTCAAAGCATCAGAAGATTATAACTCTAGGATTAGATAAATGACTGACAAGCAAAAGATAGTAGGTGCCGTCATATACTCTACGAAGTCGGGGCTGGGTATTTTAGCTAAGCAGTTGTATGACGCCGGGATAATCGATAAGGTGTTTATAGCTGAGAACAAAAAGTTTGAGGCCCACATCGAATGGTATAAGCTGGAAGATATATGTGTATCTAGGTCACAATTGATTAAGGAGATAGACACACTGCTTATAATTGAGGCACCGATGCCTAACCCATTTGACTGGGGGATTGCGACTACTGCTAAATATTTAGGCAAAAGGGTTGTGCTTATGCCTATGTATGAGTCAACCCCAAGATCAAGTCTTAATCTAATGGATCATATAATATGTCCATCTTTATTAGATCTTGAATACTATCGCAAATTCAACTCTAGCTTTGTCCAAGTACCATCCCAAAATGAAGTAGTCTGGGGGCTTAGGGAGCACGCGAGAATTTTCGTTCACAATGTGGGGCATGGCGGGATATTCTCGCGGAACGGTACGGCGGAAATAATAAGGGCTCTGCCAATGATAAAGGCGACCGATATCAAAATCGTTATTAGGATACAGCCAGATGCCGATGAAGACCTTATAAAATTAACAGAAGAAATAAAAGATCCGCGAGTAGAAGTAGTAACACGGCATGTGCCATTCGACGAACTCTGGGGCTATGGGGATGTCTTCTTATTCCCCGAGAAATTCAACGGGCTCTCTCTACCATTACAAGAGGCTCACGCTGCGGGGATGTTAGTTATGGCGGGAGACAGATTCCCGATAAATACTTGGCTTCCGAAACCCCCACTGATTAAGGTTAGTGGTGACTACCTTATAGATATACCTTGGATAGGGATCAATATTAAAAGCGCGGTGATAAAACCGGAAGACATAGCTAAGAAGGTTGATAATTGGGCGGGGCAGAACATAGAGGAATTATCCTTGGCCGGTAAGAAATGGGCGAGAGAAAACTCGGCTGACAAATTAAAGGGTGAATATGATAAGGTGTTAAGATGACAGAATTTTGGATGGATAAAGAGGAGCAGAAATTCCTCTTGAGCTATATAAAGCCAACACATAAAATGCTAGAATGGGGTTCAGGTAACTCTACAGTTTATCTTCAAGATAAGGTTAACTTTTTGGTTTCAGTAGAGCATCACGAGGGCTGGTGGAGCGAAACAGCAGAAAAGATTACTAATGAAAATGTGCATTATATGCTGTGCCCCCCAGACAATCCGAATTGGGAGAAGCAATATACTAGAATAGACGGAACCACCCTACAGATCAACGAAAAAGGTGATGACGGCGGCTTTGAAGATTTTACAAAATATGTCACAGCTCCTATAGCTCACGCAGCCGAAAAAAAGTTTGATATCATATTTATTGATGGGAGGGCCAGAGTCGCATGTGCATTCGCCTCCTTATTCTATCTTAAGAAAAGAGGAAAAATATTCATTCATGATTTTGGTGAAGAGGCTACGCATCCAGAACTACCCTATAGAACCTATTATGATTCGGTTTTGAATTTTTTAGACGTGGTTGATCATAAGAAGACCATGTACTGCTTTAAGATTAAATAATGGATATATTACGAAAACCGTGTGGTCTTTCTATAGATGAAGATAGAAAAATTGTTTTTGTTCATATACCTAGAACGGGTGGAACGAGCATAGTATCTATTATGAAGACTATTAATCCTAAAATAGAAGATTTAGGTGTCCGGCCATACTCCATATTTAAAAAAGAAGGATATAACAGTTTCACTATAGTCAGGCACCCCTATGAGAGATTCATCTCTGCCTATAACGTAATAACAAAAGAAGATCAAGGTAGTGATTGCCCATGTGATTTATGTTTTAACAGGAGAAGATTGGTTAATTTTTTTAGGAATAATGATATAAATGAATGTATAAAATTTTTGGATGATAACCCTAGTTATATGCTGGGCAAACAAACGCCGGGGTGTTTTACAGCTCAGACATATTTTATATCTTCGGTGAATCATATAAATGTCGATAATGTTATTTATTATGAGGATAGTAAATCGAAAAAAAAGTTCATAAAAAAATATTATGGTGATATCGATTTACCATTTATTAATAAAATTGACTCTGATAAACAGAAGATATATGACAGCATTTCAGATGAAAGCTTTAACACTCTAAATATGTTTTATTGGCTAGATTTTAAGCTATTGAATTACGAGAGAAGATAAATCTTTAACATAATGAATGTAAAAAAAAGACCATCAGGATCTTTTATAGATCACGAAAAAGAATTAATTTTCATCCACATCCCAAAAACAAGCGGTACAAGTATAGTTTCAGCTATAAAGGCAACGACTAAACACAAGATCGAAACTTTTGGTCATAGGCCAATTTGGTTCCCCATATTCCAACCCTACACTGGCCGATATAAAAGTTTTGCTATAACAAGACATCCATTTGAAAGATTTCTTTCAGGATACAATTGGGTTAAAAAAACAAAGTTGACTAAAGATTTAGCTATAAGTTATTTTGAGCTAATATCTTTTTCGTTAAATAATAATATTAATGAGTTTATAGATTTTTTATACAATAATAAACAGTTTTGGAACGGAACGACTCCTCCTAGTTCTTTTATTCCTCAATATTATTGGGTAACAAGCATAGGAGACGACAGCGATATTAGTGTCCATGAAGTTATAGATTTTAATAATCGAGACAGGATTTATAAAATATTAGACGAATATTACCCAGAGGCTAATTGTAAAAATGTTCACATGCTCAAAGCAGATTGCAATAAATTGGATCAATATAATTCTTTGACTAAAGAAAGCAAATCCAAGCTCTATAGATTGTACGAGAAAGATTTTAACTTATTTAATTATGAGAAATAGCTAATTGTGAACATATTATACCTCGGCAGACACGGCCAAAAAAACAATGACGATGAAGGATCTATCGCCGCCGCGATCAGAGATCTAGGCCATACCCTACATTGCCTTAACCCCGAACAAGTTAATATAACTATGTATCGGGATTTTTACTACGACTTATGCTTGTTCCACAAACTATCTGATAGGAATATAAGATTAGCCTGCGACTACTGGCCGACTGCCGCTTGGTTTTTTGACCCACTAAATAAAGGATTCGCCCATAACGATAACTATGTCAATTCAATAAAAGACAAAGTGACTTATGGATTTTTCACTGATGGGGATTTTGTTCATGACGAGGGGCGAGATAACTTTTTCGAGCTAAAACAAGGGCTAGATTTAGATAACATCCCAGATTTCGTTGCTCCTGACAAATATATGAAAGATGTACAATTCATAGGGCAAATAGGACCGTCTGGATACAGTATTCGGGAAAACTATTTACAAGCTTTAGAAGAAAGCTATAACGGATCTATCCATTTAGAATATAATGTATTCAAAGAGAGCCTAACTGCGGTTTGCCAGAACGTAAAAATAATGATGGGAATGGTCCCTGTAACTGATAATTACTGGTCAAACAGGGTATACTTACTAGGCGGGCGAGGCGCGTTCGTCTTGCATCCGTACTCAAAATCTTTAAGTGAGGAGTTCGGAGACCTCTTGCCGATGTTCCATACTATGGATGATATGATTGACAAGATAGAGTATTGGAAGCCGCGAGATAAAGAGAGAGCGGAAATCCAAGTAGAGCTACAGAAGAGGATAAAAGAGAAACATACCTATAAACATAGAGTAAAGGAGTTGTTAGGAAAAATATGAGTGAAGTAAAAGATAAATCTCAAGCGGTGGACAGCCCAGCTTTTTGGAGAGAGCGGATCAGAGAGGCCGCTGTTAATGGCAATATAAGGCATTCCGTATTTAGGGCACCGGAACATTATTGGGCAGCGGCACTTGAGAATCATAAGTATATAATCGATACACATACCGACTTCAGTGATAAAATTTTAGATGCGGGCTGCGGATACGGCAGAGCTTCGGAATTCATAAAGTGCGATGGCTATATGGGGGTAGACCAATCCCCAGACTTTATACACGAAGCCAAGCTCAGGTATGGCGATAAAGAATTCATGGTGTGTGATCTGGCGGATATGCCTTTTGAGGATGACTGTTTTGATCTATCTATATGTATTAGCCTGATGATAATGGTGGTGCAGAATTTAGGGTGGTCTAGATGGGAACCGATTCAGAATGAGCTACTCAGGGTTAGCAAAAGAGGTGTGCTCTGTTTAGAATACGGTGCAGGAGATACAGATACCTCATCCGATACACATTTTCTAATCAAGAAGTACCAATGAAACTAATAGTTTTTAGTTGTAAATATCCTGATCTACTGCCGCATTTTGCAGTGCAACTAAAGAAGTACTATGCAGATAGTATAGAGGTAATAGTCTTAAGCAATAAAGACCTCCCGAGTCTCCCCGATAACTTCTCTCATTATAGACTGCCTTCATATACCGAGTCGTGGGTTGATGATATCTATCCGTTTTTCGAGCAATTTGATAAGCACCTATTTTTATCCTGCATGGAGGACCACTTCTTATATGACTATGTAGATATGTCAGTAATAGGCGATGCTCTTGCATTATTTGACTGGGAACATATAGACAAGTTTGGTTTTCAAATAGGCCCAAGAGGAGGGTCAAAAAGATATAATGTAGATCCGGTATATCACGAGATGCATATCGGGTGTAATCTGGCGTCCTCGCTTCAGCCAGCGATATGGAAGACCGATTATTTTAAGAAGATACTAGATGCTAGTCGTGGGCTTAATGCTTGGGATTTTGAGACCCAAAACAAAAACCCAGAGTTGGTTGTGGATCACACCGTTTTATATAAAGAGTCGCCTGAGCCGTGGCCGGTCGCAGATGTGGTTAGGAATTCGCGGTCGAACAGGGAATTCTGGGATAAGAGGCTTAAATGTAGAGATGATAGGGAAATATTTGAGACAGCGACTGCGGAGATTTTCGGATAATGTGGTACGGACAAAAGGAAACAGATAAGTATATTGCTGAGTATTTTCCTGAAGGATATATGGGGAATTGCGTCGAGGTAGGAGTGGCTGATGGTAAAAAGGGATCGAACACACTCCACTTTGAGGAATTAGGTTGGGATGTTTTATGTATTGATCCTATTCCATCCCATGTAGAGGCGGCTAAAAAGATAAGAAAGAATGTAGTAGAATACGCATGTAGTCAGCCATGTCTCACCGGCACAAGAGAATTCTATGTATTTGATATAGGCGAAAACAATATACTGTCTTCTCTAAGCGGACTTGAGCCAGACCCTAAGCTTTTAGTTTCTCATGGTCATTTAATAAATAAGTGTTCAACAATAAAAGTAGAGGCTAGGACATTAGACTGGATATTAACAAATAATAAGTGGCCGTCAGAGATAGACTTTATATCAATAGATACAGAGGGAACAGAGCTTAATGTTTTAAAAGGTATAATCTTCGCTATGACAGATATAAAATTATTAGTGGTAGAGAATAATCATAATGACACTGAAATAGAAGAATACCTCAAGTGGCAAGGGTGGAGAAAAGATCAGAGGTATTTTGTGAATGATTTTTATGTCAGGAATAACATATGAAATGTAGAATAGCAGGGGATGAGCTAAAAGAACTATTTACTCTTGGCGATCCATACGTCTCTAATTTTATTCCCGCAGATAGTACCTCGGCAGGGAAATGCCGGGGGGATCTGACATTGGCTATAGGTGAAGAGAGTGGGCTAGTCCAACTAACTAATAATATCGACTTCGATGAAATGTATAGGGATTACTGGTATAGTTCTGGAACTAATAGCTCTATGAAGGTCGAGCTTAGGGACATCGTAGAGTCTGTGTCTAAGAACATTGACCTTTCAATGGGAGATAAATGGTTGGATATAGGTTGTAATGACCGAACCCTCCTGAACTTTGTCCAAGATGGAGTTTTAAAAGTAGGAGCGGACCCGTCGAATGTCGCCAGAAAGGCCAGTAGAGGCACAGATATTCTAATTCCAGACTACTTTACCAAAGAGTCAGTTAAAGACTACGGTAAGTTTAAAGTAATAACTGCAATAGCTATGTTCTATGACCTAGATAATCCCAAAGAGTTCTTGAGAGACATATATGAGTCGTTAGAGGATGATGGTCTATTCGTTGTGCAGATGAGTTATTTACCCTTGATGATAGAGCAATTGGCTTTCGATAACATTTGTCATGAGCACCTTACATATTATTCCCTAAATGTCATGAGGCGGTTACTTGACCCTTGTGGTTTTAAGGTGGTAGATTGTAAAATAAACGATACTAACGGCGGCAGTTTCAGGGTATATATCCAAAAGAAAATCGCGGACAGAAATTCTTTCGGGACTGCACCATTTAGAGATGTAGCAAATTTTAGAGTGCAAAGCGTCTCTGTGTATGAAGAGTCATTAAAATTAGAAAACCGCTGGACCTATATTGAATTTCATCATCGAGTGCTACAACTAAAAAAAGTTGTTTTACAGATAATTAAGAACATTAAGAGCGAAGGTAAAAGTATATGGGGATATGGGGCTTCGACGAAGGGGAATACCTTGCTACAGTTCTTCGGCCTCGACAATACTCTGATAGACGGTATAGCAGAGAGACAGCCCAAGAAGTATGGGCTTAAGACTATAGGTACAGAAATCCCTATCTATTCTGAGGCAGAGATGAGGAACGCTAACCCTGACTACCTGCTAATCTTACCTTGGCATTTTATTAATGAATTTAAAGACAGAGAGCAGGACTATATAGATAGCGGTGGGAAACTCATAGTTCCTTGCCCAAGACTGGAGATAATAGAGAAATGAAAGCGTTTGTATATCACACAGGGCACACAGGGTATGTGCATAGAATAATAGAATCGATGCAGAAGCATATGGAAGTAGTTGGCCTACCCGATCAAGATTGCGATGTCTTCTTATCCCTACAGATGGGTAACCACCAGAACCTTGCAGCCTTAGCGAACGCTGCTCCCAGTATTCCTTTTGTCACTTACGTATGGGACTGTTATGAGTGGATATTTGAGCATGGCAGAGGTTATGATTGGCAAGGGTACGGGGATCTCTGTAAAGCAAGTAAGGAGGTATGGGTTCCTTCAAGTGGACAAGTCAAGAGACTCTCACAGCACTGGAGTATTCCAGAAGAGAAAACCGCTATTATCAAGGCTTACGCGAACCTCTTCGACTATGAGACTACTGATAAGGGTTATGTTTGCGATCCGCTTAGGACTATCCCAGATAGACATAACGGATGGGCTCAAAAGGCATGTGAGGAATTAGGGATACCTTATAATCACGGCGGCAGAGGTCAGGGGAGTATAGGGAAGACTTGGGACGAATACAAAGAGTTTATTGCGGGAGCTAAGTTTTTGATCTGCCCGTGGTATGAGGCTTCTACTGGCGGAATGTCGCTGATAGAGGGGTATAATTTAGGGAAGGACGTTTTGATATGTGACTCGCCATATATGGGTGCGAAGGATTACTTCGGAGATAGAGCTTATTATTTCGATCCTACATACGAGTCATTCAAAAAGGAACTCTTAGTGATGTATCACAAAGATAGTATTTCGCCTCCTATAGATCAAAAGAGTCTGGCAGACCGTAAACAGTTCTGCGAGGATAACTTCAGTGTTGAGACCATAGGGTATAACCTGTTTAAGGAGCTTGAAAGAGTTGTCTCTAACTAAAGTATATATAGCGTCGTCTAGGATGGCCGAGATAGGTGATATGTGTACAGAGTATGCGGCTCTGCATATGCCAGAGGGGTACGAGATATGTCATGACATGCATATGTGTGATATATTTATATCCGTCCTTTATGACACGATAATAAGTGATAAATTCATAAAATCAAAGAAGCTTTGTGTGAATTTCCATCCCGGCATACTACCTGAGTATCGGGGAGCAGGAGCATATAGCTGGGCGATAATAAATAAAGAAAAAGAGGCGGGTGTAACCCTGCATGAAATAGACTATAATATCGATAGCGGCCCGATTATCTCTATAGAGAAGACCCTGATACATCCAACGGACACATCAGAGACCTTGTTCTTGAGATGCATGAATGTGCTGTATGACATGTTCTGTAAGAACTTCCATAAGATTTTATTCAAACAATATAGTACCTCTTCGAACTCAGGCGGCAACATATACTTAAGAAAAGACCTCGATAATGCAAAAGACATTAGCCATATAATAAGAGGACTGACATTTAGTGGGAAAGAGAGTGCGTATTTTTACGACCATGAAGATAAAAAAGTTTACATAGATTACTTCGGAGATTAGAGATAATGGACCCAATCCTTAATAAGAGCGCTGAAAGACTAATATGGGTGGCAGAGCCCTCACTAGGCGTTGAAGAAGAAAGGGCATTGGCTCAGTGTGCTAAGGATGACTGGATATCTCAAGGGCCTAGAGTGGCGGAATTCGAGGATTTGATTGCCAATTCTTGTGATAAAAAATATGGTTCTGCATGTAACTCTGGAACGACAGCTTTACACTTGGCCTTGAGGGTTGAGGGTGTTTCTGAGAAATCCCACCACGTTATTATACCTAACCTAACGATGGTGGCGTTGGCTAACGCAGTATTGATGGCAGGAGGAACCCCAGTCTTTGCAGAGGTCGTCGGAAATGTTGGCAATCTATCTCTAGACACGATTAAAGAAGAAGTAACCCCTATGACTAAAGCTGTTATAGTAGTTCATACATATGGTGAGCCAGTAAAGGATATAGAGGAAATAGTTGACTGGTGTAAGCGGCGGGGAATATCACTAATCGAGGACTGTGCAGAGGCTCATTTCGCAAGGCATAACAATAAACCTGTGGGGTCTTTTGCAGACACATCTATATTTTCCTTCTACTCTAACAAGAACATTACCTGTGGAGAAGGAGGAATGGTCGTAACAGACTCTCCTTATGTCAAAGAGAGGCTAGATAGGATTAGGATGCACGCCTTCACGCCGGGTAAACATTTCTGCCACACTGAAGAAGCGTTCGGTTATAGGATGACTGATATGCAAGCCGCTATCGGCATAGAGCAGTTCAAAAAATCAAAGCGATTTATGGTTGATCGTGCTATCTACAGAGCAATGTATAACGACAGGCTTAGGAATAATCCCCTTGTTAAAATCCCAGAGACTACGAAGACTTCTGGATTCTGGGTTATGCCTGTTTTAGCGAGAGACGAAACGAGCAGAGATGGTATGCGGGAATTCTTAGCTGATCATGGAATTGATACTAGAACATACTTCCAACCAATGCATGAGCAAAGGTTCCTTACTAGATATGGGACATCTTTGTCTGGCTATGGTAGATCAATAGAGCTATCTCGCCGTGGATTTTACCTGCCTCTTTATCCTAAATTATCGGCAGACGACATCAACTATATAGCACAAAGGTTAAATAGGTACCATGATTAAAGCAGTAATATTCGACTTGGACGGGGTGATAAGTGATACAGCCGTCCTACATTTTAACGCATTTAATTCCGCCGTAGAGGAGATGTTAGGTCAAACTGTACTTTTCGAAGATTACGAGGCTGTTGGGACTCTGCCAACCACTGGAAGGATAAAGGCGATGGCGACTAAGGGTATGATCCCGAATGAACCAGAAAAATTCAAAGACCTTTACGACTTAAAACAGGTCTATACATATAAATATTTAGGGGACGCCCAAGCAGATACAAAACTACAAAGATTGCTGATTAATCTTAGAACAGAAAATATATCATTAGCTGTTGCCTCAAACGCTTCATGCAAATTCGTGAATGAAATACTCGATAGAAAAAAGATACAAAGTCATTTCAAATCTGTAATAGGGAGTTGTGATGTAGACCACTGCAAGCCTAATCCAGAAATGTATCTTGAAACTATGAGGAGACTGCGAGTTAAGCCAGAAGAAACAGTTATAGTAGAGGACTCAGTCACGGGAATTATAGCCGGATACAGATCAGGAGCATATGTCTACAGAGTAGAGTCCCCTGAATACGTAGATGATCGACTTTTAGATTTAGTTAGAGGATTTAAATGAATGTATTAATACCTTTAGCGGGTAGGGGGACACGATTCGTAGAGGCCGGATATGAGAGACCAAAGCCTCTTATTGATGTTCTAGGAAAACCGATGATAGGTAAAGTAATAGAGAATATAGGATTACCCCGTGCTCGCCATATATTTATAGTTCTCAAGAAGCATATGCGGAAGTATAATCTTTATGATTACCTTACTATGAATAGCCCGAAAGGTAGCGAAATAGTAGTGCTCGACAAGATCACAGATGGAGCTGCTTGTACAACACTACTCGCTCAGAAATACTTTAATAATAACGAGCCTCTTTTGATAGCAAACTCTGACCAGATCGTAGAATGGGACAGCGAATATTTCTTTTATAAGATGCGGGGGCTAGATGGCGGGATACTTACATTCTCCGCGTCAGATCCTAAGTGGAGTTACGCTAGAACGAATGCGGCGGGGCGGGTGATCGAGGTCGCAGAGAAAAAGGTGATAAGTAATCAGGCTACAGTAGGTATTTATTATTGGAATAAAGGCTCGGACTATAAGAAGTACGCTTGGGAAATGATATATAAGGAAATCCGAACTAATAACGAGTTTTATGTGTGTCCTGTATTCAACGAGGCTATTGCGGCAGGTAAAACTTTTGGTACCTGCAATATAGAAAAGATGTGGGGCCTCGGTACGCCAGAAGATTTAAAGAAATATGTGAATGAACGAACAACAACAACTGCGTAGATATATAGATGTTACGCTTCGGGGTTTCTATAATGATGAATTAGAAGCTAGAGGACTAAAGCTTAAGGATTATATAGATCTAACTGCTGGATTAGTGAATAAGAATGAGGAGTTGGATTATTCTAATTATGCGTATTTTTATAATATGATAGATGGAAGTCCTACCAAAAAAACAGCACTAGACTTTGGCTGTGGTTTTGGCCGCTGGATTAAATACTTCGATAAATTCTTTAAGCGGGTTGACGGGTGTGATATCTCTCCATATTTGGCCGGGCTTGCTAGGCAGCTATGTAAACAAGAGGGAATAGAGTCTAGTATTTATGATGTGGCTTACGAAACTTTAGATAACATTCCTGATGATACATATGACGTGATATACTCTTTATCTGTTTTCCAGCATCTGCCCGTCAAAACACTTAGAGAGGCTTATTTTTCAGAGTTCTTGAAGAAGTTAAAAACGGGTGGATATATTTCAATAGCAATGGGTAGCGGGGCCTTCCATATGAGTAATCCTGAGAAGACCACTTCTGCGAAATACGAAGATAACTTTTATGACTGTAGATGGACAAATTCTAGATGTGATGTAGTAGGGCTTAATAAAAGAGTGGTTGAGAAGCATCTGAGGAAGATCGGCTACTCCAGTGTCAGTATCAAGGAAGAGCTTTGCCCTCATTGGGAGGCCCGCGAAGACAACCATATTTGTCATCAGTTTAACGCTTTTATAAAGGCATGGAAATGATAATAGATGATCGCAATAAGATTGTTTTCCAGCACTTGCCTAAGTGTGGTGGGACTTATGTGCGGGTAGTGTTCCATAAATTTGTTCCCACATCTCACAAACTAACAAGATATGGATTAAAGTGGTATATCGATGAATCCGAAATGGATTTTTGTCTAGACCATAAAAATTTTTATGCAAATTTGTCGCACATGGAGTTCCGACGCCTCTCCCCTCGAATAAGGAAAGAATATCTCCTATTGATAGCAGTTCGAGAACCTGTGAGCTTATGGGTATCACATTATTTAGCACACAAAAGAAATATTGATTTCAAAACTCATATAGAAAACCATACTGCTGAGTTTGATGTAAGGCACTCTTACTCAAGAAAAATAGAGAATGCTATCCTAAACGCTAAGCGAGGCCATTATATATTAAGACAAGAGAACCTGCCAGCTAATTTGTTGGCGTTTATGGATGAGCATGTAGCGACATTCAAGAGAACTCCCTTTGCGGTAAACTTTGTCAAAACCGCTACTAGGAATATAGGAGATAGTAATCTAACGGATAAAGTAATGAAAGAGGTATTAGAGGATAGACCTCTGTGTGAAAAGATCCGCGAGTACGAGGCATATCTAACAAGGGAATTCTATTCATGAAGATTGGAGTAGTAGTTCAGGGTGGCATGAGCAACTTTTATATGTTACAAAAAAACATTAGCATGCTTAAAAGCTTTTTTCCGGCAGAAGATATAGTGGTCTCTACTTGGAAAAACCATAAAATACTAGAAGACTTAGGTGTTCATGTAATAAAGACAGATCAAAAAATATTCAAAAAGTGTCATCATTTCAATATAGTAAACAAAAACAATAGGATATATCAGATATGGAGTACGTCTTATGGTATATCCCACTTGATTGATTCTACTAAAGAGTATGACTACATAATAAAGATTAGGACTGACGAGTGGTTCGAAAAGTATGATGTAATCATTGATAGGATGCAGGCCGATTCCCGTATCCATTCCGCAAGTGCTTTCTTTAGGACAGACTTCCCTTTCCATGTTGGCGATCACCTTTTAGGTGGCCCCACAGAGGCTATGATTGATTTTTATAGGCACAATATGAATAGCTGTTTGGGGTCTATGGACGGGGTTAGCCTAGCAGAGAGTTCTTTATCGGGTAGTTATCAAAAGGCGATTGTACCCAAAGGTTGCGGAGTAGACAGTGTTTTTAAATGGACCCCTATTTCGACCCCTCCAGAAACATATTTTACTATTAACTACCTCAATGGTATAGGTAATGACGTTGAGCTTACAGACCATAAGCCGCTACTTAACAAGTACTTCTCTCCCCTGCCGCTAGAAATACTTGGGGATTTCTATATCTCAACCAACTCGTTAGGGTTGAATATAAGCCATAAAACCCTTGATAAATTAGAGGAAGCGATCTTTACTGATGAAGAGCTGATTTGCGATGATTGCCACCCTGACTTTTTGTGCGATTCCCGGCGACATCAGGCATTATTACTTGCTCTTGTAAGAAATATGGCAAAAGAGGACAAAGACATAGTAGAATTAACAGACGGCTTCCAGATCTATAATAGTCTGCGACGACCGTGGGCGAACATAAAAGACCTGACTTGGGAGATTGAATTATGAGATATATAGTATACAGCACAGGGGATGATACCTCTTTCAGCAAAATTATTAAAGGGCAGGCCGAAAAATACTCCGAATTTGAACTAGTCGAACTAGGTTCGTCGGGCTATAAAGCCGCAGTACTAGAGTCTTTAGAAGGGATCGAGGATGAATACATATGTGTTATTCCCCCTAATAACATACCTTTGAATGGCCCTCATACAGTAAAGATGGATCAGTTAGCAGAAGTCGCTCACCATCACAACTTTGATTATGTAAGAATGGCGAGAGTAAGCGATAAATACCCGAAAGAGGTTGGAGAGCATATATTTGCCGAAGAGACAGATACATTTCTTCTAGTACCTTATATGATTAAGACAGATATGTTCAGAGATATAGTAAGTAGAATAACCAATAAGCATGATTTCCTATTCTGGGCAAGCTTAGAGACAACGGGATATTCGGGGATCTTCTATTTTAACTCTTTTGCACAGATGCCCTCTAATAGCTTGGTTTATTGGAAGTGTGATTTGCTAGATGTCCTCTCTGCCGTCCTTACGACAGCCGGGCGGTGGAATACCCAGTACGTAAATTTCGGGGAAAAGCCGCTGGAAGCCTTATTCTCGGAGTATAGTATTATGTCAGAGGAAAACGGGGTTGGATCTGAAGGGTGTTGCTCATGATCTGGTTAAAAAAGGCCAAGTCAATTCTTGCCGCATTTGCAGCAGGAGATATCGACTGTGTTGAGGAAAGCCTTTCATCAGACATTAGGTATGAGACAGGTGTGGTTTTGTTCTATGGTTTCGAAGTTTGTGAATATTTGATTAAACTTCATGACGGGGCGAATATAAGCTATCAAATAAATAGATCTGCTTATAATGACAAGACGATTTTCCTAGAGGCCACACATATAGAAAAAAAGGGGTACAGTCAGGCAACAACTGATGAAGTTCATATTTTTGAGTTCGATAATTACGGCAAAGTAAAATTTTGGAGAGTGTATTAATGCCAAGTTTAAAAGAGATGGCTACGGCTTATGCGGAAGGCATTGTAGTCCAGATAGAGACAAGAGAAACCCAAATAAAAGAGCTGAGTGAGCAGCTTGATAACCTAAGAAAGCATTTAGAGGAGTGCAAGTATGAGATACTTGGGGAGGCCCCGAGTACCCAGTCTGTAGTTCCGGTTTCTAATCCCTTTACCAAACCTGTATCAGAGAAATAAAATGAATAAACTTTTGGAAAAGGCGGCAAAGACAGAGTATAGTATTGTTAAGCACCTATTGGAGAGGAATCCAAGCATGAAATTTGCACTCATGGATTCAGATTACGGGCCATTTAGGAAGCACAAGTCCTATGAAGTGGTTGCGGAAGGCAGCGACTGGGGCCTACTGAAGAATAAAGGTAGGGGATATCATGTTTTCAAGTCAATGATTAATGAGAATCCCTTCGAGTTTATTACGGATGATGAGGTTGTTGAGAAATATGAAGAGTTTGAAATGGAAGATTTGATTTTCCAATAATATATTAGGTAAGAAAAGAAAGGACAAGTAAATGAAAACTGTAAATTCAGTTGATTGGGAACTACTTTTGGAGAGTAATAGTCGAGTTTCTCGGCTAGTTAATCGTTGGGCTACGGGCAATATGACCTCTCGTGAGGTCACTACTAGACTGTCAGGTACTAAATTCGCTGGGGCGTTTCGCCATCTAGTGAGAAGCAATGGTACAACTTATGGTCGTCGTCTTGCTCGTAAGGCATTTAGTTATCGCGGTAATACCGTTACCGCATCTTAATTGGAGAGAAGTATGAGTGATTTAAACGTAACGTGTCTGACTGGCAGACTTACTAGAGATACTGAACTGCGGCACACCACAGGTGGAACTGCCGTGTCTGACTTGAGCATTGCGAGTAATCGTATTTGGTCAAAGGATGGGGAGAAACAGGAAGAAACCCACTTTATGGACTGTGTCCTTTGGGGGGCACAAGCCGAGTATCTTAACCAGTATTTAACTAAGGGAACAGCGGTTGCTGTTAATGGGCGGCTTCAAACGGATCGTTGGGAAACTGACGAGGGAGTGAGGCGGTCGAAAGTTCGTCTTGTCGTGGAGAGCATTAATTTGCTGCCCAAAGGCGATGGTGGCGGGAAAGCAGCTAAAAAACCCGTAGCAGTTGTGGAATCGATGGAGGAAGAAATCGAATTCTAAGATTTTTTCAAAAAAGGGTTGACAAACAAAGCTTGTGGTGTATAACAGCAGTACAAGCTTTTTTATTTGGTATGCTAGGAAAGAGGATGTGCAATCATGAAGAAGATTAACTGGCTTTTAGAGTCCCATGTGTTCGGACTACTTAACCCCTTTATTAAAGAGATAAAGGCTCAAGGGCATAGATTGAAGATATGGTCTAAGCCCCAGTATCATAGGAAACAATGGAGTGAGCTATTTAACGATAATGAGTGCGTTGTCTATTATGGCAGTATAAATTTAGCTAAAGAGATTAAAGAAGCTAATAAGTGGGTGCCGGGTGCTCAAACAAATTCTGACAATTGGGACTGCTCACAGTATTATCCTGTTTTTGGAGATTTACTGTTCAACAAAGAATATATAATGTTGCCGGTCGGAGATTTAAGGAGAAGAAAAGATGAGCTGTATGACTGGGTGTCCTCTAATAAGCTTTTTATAAAGCCAAACAAGGGTGGTAAAGTATTCATAGGCAAGTGCGTTACTAAGAATGACTTTGACTCTCATCTAGATCTACTGAAAATAAAGTACGAAGTACCAGATGATGAAATATGTATAGTAGCCAAGCCACAAAGTGTTGACAAAGAGTGGAGATTTTTAATCGTTGATGGGAAGGTTGTGACGGGCAGTCAGTACCGAGAATATGGCAAGGACGTTCAGGAAAACGTGGAATCTTCGCCCTCACAAGGGGGAATCTGGAATTTTGCCGAGTACGTCACCCTTAGCAAGGATATTTCTAAATTTGATCGTGCTTGGACGCTTGACATCTGCGAGAGCAATGGTATACTGCACGTATTAGAAATCGGGGGGTTCTCTAGCGCCGGTCTTTATAAGATGGATGTGGCAAAAATTGTGTCTAGCGTGTCTAGAGTCGCTTTAGAGGACTGGAATGAAGTTTATAGTGTATAGTTATGGCCGATAGAGAGATGGAAATATTCAAAGTGGCGATGAGGTATTGTCACGCTTATCATGATTCTAATCCTGATGTAGGATGGGGATACGACACAAATAGGATCGCTGAGCTTGTGTCTAAAAACTTATCTTTTCCTATTAGTGATGAAGATTTAGATAAAGCGATTAATCTTAAATAGTTGGGGTATTTGGCAACATGGTTGTTGCACCTGTCTTGCAAGCAGGTCAAAAGAAAGGGTTCAACTCCCTAATGCTCCACTCGACGCCTCGCGGGCGTCGAATGCCCCACTTTGGCACCATTTAAATGGTTAAATATGCGCAGCCAAGGTTCAGTTCAAGGGGCAAGCAGTTACTCGTGAGACTGCACATGCTACCTGCGGATCGGTAAATCCGGCTTTCTCTGATACGGAGAGTGACCCAGTTCGACTCTGGGAGGTAGTACACTTATTACTTTTTTTAAAAAGGGTGGGTCTAGCTATAATGTATGACAAAGATTATGAGTCACTGATTAGACGGTTGAGGATTGCGGAGAGAGATAGGAAGCGGGCGAAATCGGATTCTTTTTTCAAAAAGGTCTTGCGATATTTCGGAGTGATGGTATAATTTTTTATAACGGCCATGAAAAGAAATCCCAATTCAAAATGTTGTGTGTGTGATAAAGAGATGTATCGAACATCACATGATATCAAAACAAATAAAAATTTATATGGTGTTTATAATATGGTCGAGTAGAGGGAAAATAGGTGCCCGCAGCTTTTACAAGGCTGAATATGCCAGCGCAAGTCTGGCCTCGACTACTTAAAAAGGAATAATTAAATTGAAATTTTTGGACGATTGGATAAAGGGATATTATGGCACCTAAAGTACTCATTGTAGGTGACTCAGTTTTCGATGGCAAAGGCCAGCCGAATATATCATTCTATTTTGATAAAGTAGCCGAAGGCAAATATGATGTCGTAAACAGAGCCGTTGCTGGAAGCAACTTGGTTGAGATCGGGGATCGAATCGCCCAAGACATCCTAGATACTGCCCCTGATTATGTCGTCTTGCAAGGTGGTGTTAATGATATCGCTGAGAATGTTAATACGCAAGACATTATAGGGAGATATCAGGACTTAATAGACGCGACGTTGACGGCGGGGATATCTGAGGACAATATTATTGTGACGACAATCGCACCGTGGTATAGTCAGGATGGGGAGCAGGACTACCAGACTACAAGGGATGTTAATCATTGGATTGTTATGATAGACACAGAGTTTATGCTCTTAGATGCTTCTAATATACTCAGTGACGCTTACGGAGATAATTTAGCCCCGGAGTTTTCCTATGACGGAATACATATTAATGGGTTTGGTGCTAAAGAGTTAGCCATTCAGCTATACGATATACTTGATTCTCCCAATATTTATCCCAGATGTGATCATGTTGGGACGCGAGACTTTCATGATTATTTTAATAGGGATTTGCTTTGGTTGGGTGATGGGTGGAGTGATATTCGGGGGAGTATTCGTCCCACAGGGACTTCGGCTGTTAGTCGGTGGGCCTCTGATATAAGTTCGTCGGTAGTGAGTAGGCCATTCCGTTGCAGTACTTACGCATCATGTCGGATTAAACCAAATGCTGTGAGTAGCTTTGGGAGTATAGTTTTTACTAATGGGAACTGGCGGGATGTTAATCAGTTCTCGTTCTCAGGGAATGGGAACAAATTTGAAGTGACTGAGATGCTAGGGAATAGGATACGCCGTCAGATCGACAAGATATATGATATCAGGCATGAAGAGATTCTCGTCTCTGTCGAAAAAACTGGGAATGTTTACAGATACTTTATTGATGGACAAAAAGTGGGTGAGTGTTATATTCCTACTGACGAATATTTTTATGTAGGGATGGTCGCTGCGAGGAAGTGTGAGATTAGAGATTTTACAGTATATTAATAGGAGATTCTAGATGATGAGTGACAAAGGGATTGTAGGGATTATAGTAGGTTCAGTTGTATTAGCAATAATTACAGCCGCAGCGTGTATGTATATTGGGCCAGTTTATAATGTCTGGGCACAAGGCAAAGCTGGGGAAGCATCCCTGATGAAAGCTGAACATGAGAAGAAGATTCTTATTGAGCAAGCCAGAGCAGAGGTTGAGGCGGCTTCCTTGAGAGCAGAGGCTATTGAGGCAGTTGGCAAAGCGGCACAAGAGTATCCTGAGTATCGTACACAAGAATTCATCCGATCTTTCGGTGATGCACTTGAGAATGACGCGATTGACAAGATCATCTTTGTTCCAACTGAAGCGAATATTCCGATTGTACAAGCTAGAGAGGACTCTAACTAGTAATGAGCGATGAGTGTGAGGCATGCACGGGAAGCTACGGACTTTCAAGAAGAGGCTGGACTCCTCTATCGCTTACTTGATAATTCTATATTACGAGTTGCTTGTATGAGCTAAACAAGCTTGCCGACTACAGTAGCTCGTCAATAAGCTCGCATTTGGAAGGTCAGTCGCCTCTAAAACGATGGATCGGGGGATCGTTCCCCCCTGCGGGTTCTGTATTTACTAAATAAATAGAATCCGGGTTCGATCCCCGATGGTCCCACTATATGGCATTGGTAAAACTAGAATTATGTGAGCCTTCCAAGCTTGAGTTGTCGGGGCAGTTCCGTCATGCCATACTTAGCGACTGTAGTTAAATGGAATAACCTCTGGTTGCCAATCAGAAATCGTCGGATCGTTACCGGCTAGTCGCACTTAAGCAGTCATCTCTTTTATTAGGGATGGCTGCTTTTTTTGGTGTATCTCTATATAGAATTCAATATTTAAACCCGTTTGAGATAACAATATGGCATTAGTAATATCCGATAGAGTAAAAGAAACTACCACCACAACAGGTGTTGGATCGCTAGTCTTATTAGGGGCATCTACAGGCTTCCAAAGTTTTGAATCAGGAGTAGGGAATGCAAATACAACGTATTACTCAATAACGGATGGAACAGACTGGGAAGTTGGTATCGGAACTTATACAACTGGCCCTGCTACGATGGCTAGGAGTACAATACTGGATAGCAGCAATGCGGGTAGTGCTGTAGCGTTTAGTGCCGGATCGAAAGATGTCTTTTCTACTGGTCCTGCCGCTAAATTATGTATGCTGAGTGACGAGGGGAGCCTTGGTATTGGTACGACAGCTCCTCAAACCATAGCAAGCTGGGGCTCGGGGAGCACTAGGACTTGGGTTAATATCAATAACTCCTCTACTGAATGTGGTTTTGTTGCCGAGGGTAATATCGCCAGCCTAAACCTAATAGATAGTGGGGCTGTTGCTGACGACCAATGGTATCGTGTATATGTTGATGGTGGGCTAATCCGTCATGGGAGTACATTAGATAGTGGCAGTGCTAGGAATACTAATATTTTTACAATGGACATGGGAAATGAAAATATTGGTTTTGGTGCTGTTCCTGATACCACCAGCAGATTTTATGTCTGGTCAGATGACGAGGACTGCGTTTGGGAAGCAGATGCTGCGAGAAATGCAACAGATGAACTACTTTATCGTGTTAATGCCTCATGGTCTGGTACGCCGGTTGCAAGAATTAATTGGTATACAGGAGATGATACCTCTAATCTAGACGACGGTTACTTGACCTTTGATACAGCAGAGGGTGGTGTTCTCTCAGAGGCATTTCGTATTGAGCAGAACGGAGAATCGATTTTTAAGAAGGCGGCTAGTTTTGACTACTACGACAACGGAAATAGTGGTGCATCAGACACTATCGATTGGGGTTTAAGTAATTATCAAAAGTCCACTTTATCAAGCGCGGCGGTAACATATACTTTTACAGATCCTGTCAATGCCGAGGTTGGCAGCTTTTCTTTAGTGCTACATCAAGACGCTACAGGTGGCAGAACTGGGAATTGGCCCTCCGTCGTTAGCTGGGGCGATAATGGAGCCCCTACACTTACTGCTACGGCAAGTGGGGTTGACGTTTTGTGCTTTCTTTTCGCGAGTGGCACATATTATGGATCATATAGTTTAGGACATGTGTAATGCAAAATTATTATAATATAAAGAAAAACATAGTAGAAACCGATGGGAAAAATATCTTAAGAGCTGTTGGGGCAGGAGAGACCAAAGAGGTATTAGTAAAAGATATTGTGATACAATGTTTAAGGGCTCCCGACAAAGATGACAATGAAGATATAAAGTACGCGAAATTCTTGTTAATCGCAAGATTAGTGAATTGTGACGGACCAACATTGTCGCTAGAGTACCCTGAAATCGAAAACATTAAAACCAGTGTTAAAAAGCATGTGATAGACCCTTGGATTATGGGGCAGTGTATAGAGGTGTTTGAGTAATGAAGTTCTACATGGCAGAAGCAACTGTTCCTACAAATATAGAGGATACTGGGTTTCACCCCGGTGTTAAATCTATGTTATTTATTACTGAAAATCGGGCAGTAGTTTCTATGTTGAATAATGCTGTTGCCCCCCCAAGATACAAATATATTGGACAAAGTAGAGATTTAGCCAATATAAATATAACAAGTTCTTTGCGTAGTAAGCTATCCACATACTTTTCTTTAAAGCAAAACATTCGTGCAAATAAGATGGGAAAGGGACTGTGGGAGGCTATGACATTAGGTGCGGACATTAGTAATAGCTTGGGTCCAAATCCAATTGAACCAAACAAAAGGGGACAATCATCTATTTATTTTGATGGTAATGCTCTTTACAGGGAAAGATTTCATTGCACCAAAGAGCACGCTTTAGAGGTAATCACTAGAAAAAAACAAGGATATGCTGACCTTCGTAGTAACTTAACTCAAGCTCGCAAATGGTTATATTTACAAACAAAAAAAGGTTTTGATTGGACAGAGATTCAAGACCAATATACAGACGATGGACCTCCCTTGCCTCCCTCAACGGTCGTAACAGAGGTAGCAGCGTCAATCCCTGTTAATATGTGGACAGGATACAATTGTACAGCAGACTTTATGAGTTCCACAATTTCGATTAACGAGGGCGCTGGTCACAGAGCAATACATTGCGAAACAGGAGTTAGTGACGGAGACCATACTTGCACAGGGACAGTAATAGCAGGGGGTACGACGACGCCCCTTGGTCCTGCTGTGCGAATGCCCGCTCCGATGTTTATGGAAACAAAATGGTTTTATACGTTGTATTGGTGGTCTGGTAATTGGTATCTAAGGTGTCATGATTTGAATTCTGTTGGCACGTTTTCAACCATTGCTTCTGGCTCGATGGGCGGTGGTAGCCATTTGGTTGAGTGGATTACAGACGTAAGTGGGAGTGATGTTTCAGGCTCTCATGATGGTAATACGATTGGTCCGTACACTAATACTAATGCTCCTGATACGCAACTTTATGGGGGTGTTTATTGTTATTCTAATTCGGCAGAAATGATTCCGTGGGAACTGAGTGACGAAAGTGGTGGTGGTGGTGGTGGTACAATAAATACTTTTATGATGGGCTCTGCCTTATAAGGAGCGGCCAGTGTTAGGTTTCCATACAGTATCTGAAGAGGCAATATCAGCTTTAGTTTCTGATGAAACGTCTCCTGTTTCACAAGACATTGTTCTTAATATATCCCATCAATTAGACCTATCCAATTCTTATGGGATGCCTATTGAGCACATATTGGACTTAAGTGCTGGGCACATTATGCCCGTTTCTTGGAGGTTAGACCTTTCAAATGCGGCCCAAGCTCCGTTCGAACACCTGCTTGACCTGTCAAATTCGGGCCAAATCCCTTTTAGTCATTTATTAGACCTGTCTAATAGCCAGCAAACCCCTATAGAATGGTCTTTGGATTTATCATCAGGTTCCTCTTTAACAGTAGAGTCATCATTGGATTTATCATCTACAACTTCTGTTCCTTGCGAGTGGAGGCTAGATGTAACAAATAATAACACGTTGGCAATAGAGTGGACTTTAGACACGGGGTCATTTAGTACAGAGATACCTATAAGCTATCTTACAGGTATATCTAATAACAATTCTCTACCTCTAGAGCATATAACTAATATCGCGGCACTGTCTCAAACGCTTTTAGAGCACACTTTGGATTTGTCCAAAAGTAGTGTTTTCCCAGCAGGGTGTGAATTAGATGTCAGTAATAGTGAAGAATTAGCGATTTCTTGGACTTTTGATGTATCTAATAATGGCGAGATCCCGATTGAGTGGGAGGCGACTTCTGCTGGGTTAGGAGATGCATTGGTATCTTTATGGACCTCGGATTTACGAAAAACCCTGTGGACATTGACCGCTAGAGATACTCTGTGGACAATAACACTAAGAAGAACAGACTGGACACTCTGACGAAAGAGGCACCGTTTGGACTAAAGGCCCTCGCGGGACAGTCTGGATATTAAAAAAGACAATAAAATTGGAGAAATATAATGGTAGTAGCAGCAGATCTAGTCGTATATGGCTCAGCGAACATGCAAGAAACAGACTCCGGCACTCAAGGTGGGGCCATCGATGCAGCTATAAAAATGGCTTTTACTGATATTGCGGCAACAGATGCGACCACAATTATTAGTGACAATGCTGGCGACACAACACAAACAGTAACTATAACAGGCCGTAACTCAGAAGGCAGTATAGTAAGCGAGGCTATTGGCCTTAATGGAACGTCTAGGGCGACAGGCTCTACAAGTTTCGAACGAATACTTAAAATCGTAATGGACGCGACCGCCTCGGGTACTGTCACTATCACAAGAGATAATACCCCCACCTTTACGGCAATAGCCACTTTGGAAGCTGGGCTCACACAGGTTAGAAGGCCATTCTATGACGTTAGTGCTGATGAATCTGGTGGGTCAAGCAGAGATTTTTATGAGAAGGTATTCGTTAAGAACAACAACTCAACTACAGCGCTGCTTGCAGCAACAATAGCAGAAACAGACCCTTCTGGTAATGTAACTTTTGCCCTAGAGGATGCTGTGACAGATACTGGAACAAGTACTAATAGGGTTACTGCACCAACAGCTAGTGAAATTGGAACTAGTGGATTTGATAGCGCAGATAAAACCTTAGCAGCCGAAACAGATGCAGCGACTGCCGATTTGGCGGCCTCAACCGCGATTGGAGTTTGGGTCAAGCTGACCTTAGCAGCCGGAACTGCTGCCGCCAACACGACTTACACGATCACAGCTTCTGGTTCGAGCGTATAAACGGGGGTACAATTTTTTTACGGGGGTTAATTGAATCGATTGATATCGGAAGCTTAATCTTCATGCAGCGGTTGGTCTCAGGACCGCTTATTAATGAGACTAAAAATTTTAATTGCAGAAACACTAGCAATGGCTGCTTAAGCAGTCTTAGGAGGCGTCCGAACGAATACGCTGACTCCGATAATCGGATATCTTCTTTATGGGTTCGATATTAACCCTTAAGAATGAATATAAAATATCAAAAAGGTATATGACTCCGTTAGTATATCCCATTTGTACCGGATATTTTGTTACTTTAAGAATAAAGTAAATAAGCATGTAAATGATTCTGTAACTTATAGTCAAGACTCGCTGTCGAAGGCGAAACCTCCACTTTTATTATAGGACAAGCGCAAAGGACAAATATGGATCACTCAGAGAGAAATGTGTCTGTAATTGGGCATCGACAGGATCTAGGAGAATGTGTATTAGGAACCCACGTAGGAAAATTCATAGATATCATCAATCCAAACCCTGATCTAATAGAGATAGAGGATATCGCTACAGGTCTATCTAGAGCGGCAAGATTTGGTGGGCAGTCTCAAGAACCCTATTATGTTGCGGAACACTCTGTTTGCGTAGCACTCTATGTTAGAGATCAAGGAGGAGATCCAAATACAATGCTGGCGGCTCTCTTGCACGATGCCGCAGAAGCGTATATGGGAGATATGCCCAGCCCTATTAAGCAATTTATACCCCAATTCTGTGAGATCGAAGACCGACTGAAAGACGCTATTATGTCTCGCTTCGGAGTTGTATCATCTAACGTCGATTGGTCTCTCGTTAAAGAGGGCGATGTAGCTAGTTTCTGTGCGGAAGCAGCCCTTCATATGCCGCAGTGCGAATTTAATATTAACTGTGAGTTATATAATAAAGCGGTTATGATGACTCCCATGCTCCAGAATCAAGCAAAACATTTCTTTCTAGATTGGTACGATGAGTTGAGGGTTTTATGATTAACTATCAGAGCGGTTTATCGAGTACAGGTTATGGTGTTGTCGGGTATAATCTTTGGGATCAGTTATCCGCCAAGGAAGATTTAACCCTGTGGCCCATCGGCGGAAGGCAGGGGGTCAATCCCCCAGTCACGCCCTCAGACGGTCTAGTGGCCCGCCTACGTCGCGATATTGAAAGACAGGACGAGTTTATCAGTGACGCCCCAACGCTCAAAATCTGGCACGAGAACCACCTTGCGGAGCGAATCGGTTGCGGATACTATTGTGCCCTCCCCTTCTTCGAAATCAGTAAATTCAATAGCCGAAGAAGATCCCATCTAAGATCTGCTGATCACCTTATAGTAACCTCTGATTGGGCCAGTAATATAGTATTAAATAATCTTGGGCGAAGTTGCCCGCCCCTAAGCGTGATCCCGTGTGGGGTTGATCGAAATATATTCTCATCTACTTTATATCGTAAAGAAAACGATAAGTGCGTCTTCCTAAATTCTGGAAAATGGGAGATCCGAAAAGGTCACGACATATTACACAAGGCTTTTCGAGACGCTTTTGCTGGTAGCGAGCAAGTGGAGTTATGGATGATGGCAACTAATCCTTTCTTAACCCCTCAAGAGAAAAGAGATTGGGAAGATCCCTATAGGTGTGATAAAAGAATAAAGCTATTAGACAGGGTGGACTACCAAGAAGGCTTGGCTAAAATAATGGCTCGGGCTACCTGCGGAGTATTCCCTGCCAGATCCGAGGGTTGGAATCTAGAACTCCTTGAGATGATGTCGATGGGGAAACCTGTTATAGCTACCAACTATTCTGCGCATACAGAGTTTTGTACCGAAGATAATTCTTTACTGATAGATATAGTAGAAGAAGAGCCTATATACGACGGCAAGTGGTTTGTTGAAGACTGTGGGACTTGGGCGTGTCTTGATGGAGAACCATATGACCAGCTAGTCTCTCACATGCGGGACATCTATGAAACATGGAGAACCACTCCTGAAATGGTAAACGAATCTGGTATTCAAACAGCCAAAAGATTAAGCTGGGAGAGTATGGCAAACCAAGTACTTGAGGTAATAGAGGGATAAAATGAATCACGCAGACGCAACCGCTCGTAGAGACCAATTATCGAACATGCAAAAAAAACCCTTCTTACCGATGGCATTTGGTATTAAGGTTTTAAGACTACAAGACGACGCAATCGTCCCCACAAGATCTAATAAAACTGACGCTGGATGGGATTTATACTCTATCGAAGATACAATTATTCGAGGTGGCGAAAGAAAAACAATAAAAACAGGCATAGCCTTAGAAATTCCTGATAGACATGTAGGGCTTGTATGGCCGAGATCAGGATTGGCCGCTAAGAAAGGAATTGATGTCCTCGCCGGAGTTATTGATTCGGGGTACAGGGGCGAGATAATGGTTTGCTTATATAATACTAACCACGGACTACCATTGTTTAGAGATGACGTTGTGGATGTCGCTATTAATAAGGGAGACAGAATAGCCCAGATATTGTTTCATGCGATGCCTAATTTTGAATTAATTGAGAGTGATATATTAAGTGGTGCCGTTCGCGGCGATAGTGGGTTCGGGAGTAGTGGAAAATAGAGTAGTCAGGGGATATTCGTAGCACTGGAGTTTTATAATGAGAATCGCATTATTTGGATTTGGACGTATCGGCAAAGTAATAAGCACATATCTAAAAAAGCTAGAAACAGGGATGCCGGTACATATTACAGGTTTCGACAGAGAAAAGCCAGATAATCTATACGGATTAGATAAATTCGTAGAGTATGATTGTTCATATGACCTATCTTTGACGAAATACGACGCGGTTATTTCCGCGTTACCCTACTTTTTAAATTTTGATCTAGCGAAAAATGCTATCGAAGAAGAGACCCCCTATTTCGATTTAGGTGGAAGGGTTGATGTAAGCCAACAAATCCAAGACTACGCGGCCCACAGGGGAGCTACTGTATTCACCGATTTAGGATTAGCGCCGGGCTGGGTGAACGTAATTGCTGAAGAGTTATACGATGCTTTTGACGAAGTCCCTGAAGAAATAAAGATGAGATGTGGCGGAATACCAGAGTTTGAAAGAAAGGATGACTTGTTTAACTACACACTATCTTGGTCTCCAGAAGGGCTATATAATGAATACAAAGATGAAAGTGTTATGCTAATAGACGGGGAAGTTAAAATGGTCCCCAGTCTTGCGTTCAAAGAAACAGTTAAGATTCCCCATATCTCCATGTATCATGATTTCGAAGCATTCACTACTAGCGGAGGGGCAGGAAAATCTATAGAGAGGATGAGGGATCGAGGAGTAAAATTTTGCTCTTATAAGACGATGCGATACCACGGGCACATGGAAATGGTAGACTACTTAATAAATGCGCTTGAGTTAGATGCTGACCAATTAGCGGGTCATTTCATTAAGCGGCCAGCTAGGGATATGGTAATACTGGATGTTGAGGTTAGTGGGACTAGTAAAGGTATAGTTAAGACTTTAAGAAAGAGCCTAGTAATAAAACACGATGGCGTGGCCACAGCAATGCAAAGGGCAACGGCGGCTGGGCTTGTCGCAGCAGTCTTCGCTTCTGTTGGAACAGGGGTTTTGGACTACAGAGATATAAGTCATGGGTTATTTAGTAAATGGATAGAAGAATTAGGAGTAATTGATGTTAAGTCGTAGGAATTTACTTAAAATATTTGGGATAGGTGCGGCGGCGGCTACAACCGGCAAAATAGCTGAAAGAGTTGAGGCTGTAGAGGAGGTCTTGCCAAAGCAAAAGAAAATATCGCAGTTAAAAGTGCCAGTCGCGCCAGTTAATCATGCGATAAAAGCCGATAGGACTGTGCTTGCGGGCAACGATTCCTATTTTATGAAGCAAGAGACAGCGGCTCGTGGGGAGATTTTATCTCTCGAAGCAGAATCATCTACCGGATACCCTTGCACCGTTAAAACCCAAGAAAATGACGAAGCTCCTATAGGGCTACTTCTTAATGATGTAGTATGTATAGATTATATTAGGCAGAACCATTGGACTTATGATCAAGTTCCAAGCGGCGGGAAAGTCTCTGTAATGTCACGAGGCACGATAATAACAACTGTCAGCGGAGATCCCAGTCCCGGCGATGCGTGTCTATCTTGGGGCGGGGTTATGAACCCTTATAAAGGAGTGCAAGTAGGAAGATTCTTAAGTGGAAAGGACGAAGATGGGTTTGCCCAAATTGAATTGGATATTTGATTTCTTTAAAAAGAAAGAAGAAAAAAATCAGATAATTATCGAATACGATAAACTGACGGGGAACTTCACTGTTGAAGCTAAAATCTCTGATCTATCTGTAGAATCTGCTGAAGTATTAGCAATCTTAGTATTCAGCGACCAAGTAGGAGCTTTGACTCCTTATTTTTACGGGTCACTAACGGCTTGGGCTGGTCATGATATAAAGAAACTGGAGTTTAATGGCGTCTTTGCCGAATTCGTAACCTCTTTAATAGAAGAAGGAGGGGAAGAAGTTAATCCTCCAGCAGTAAGGGCTTCTCATGTGTTTAATGTAGGAGAATAAATGGAAACGCGACTTGTGAGTATAACAAAACCTGAAATAGAAGGGATTCATAACGCGGAGAATCTAATTGTTTATTGCGCAAGGGTTTCAAACCCTGAAAATCAAATAAACATAGAGACAGCCCCGAAGCTAATAAGATTTTTGATAGACCATAAACACTGGAGCCCTTTTGAGATGGTCAATGTGTGTTTCGAAATAAAAACTAGTAGGGCGATTGCGGCACAGATATTGAGACATAGAAGTTTTTCGTTCCAAGAATTTTCCCAGCGGTATTCTGAAGTTACAGAGTTAGAACCTGTGGAGCTAAGATATAAAGCAAATAAAAACAGGCAAAGTAGTTCAAATATAGTAGAGAACAAACACCTTAATAGGGAAGTTGAAAAGCATCTTAAAAGATCACTCGAATTATATGATACTTTAATTGATAGAGGAGTTGCTAAAGAAACAGCCCGAATGATCCTACCTTTAACAACCGAAACTACGCTGTATATGAGTGGGACTTTGCGTAGCTGGATACATTGGACAGAAATTAGATGTAAGGAAAATACCCAAAAAGAACATAGGGAGATAGCGGAATCTATCAAGAAGAGACTAAAAGTGGAGTTTCCGAATGTCTTCGAGGCGCTCTCAATTCCAGAAATGGGTGTATAGTATATTAGAAACGAAATTCACCCACAGAGAGGTAATATACAATGGAACATGACGTGACTATACCAAAAGGACCAGATGTTTATTGGAAAAAGTGGATTGACGCATATGAAACGGAGGCTTTTAAGCAAGAAAACAGCCCCGATGGAGAGGGCGAAATATCCTACGAGGATGCAGACGGCTTCCCTTTAGACGAATTTTCACCACAGATTAAAACAATTCTTACTCCTTTCGGAGTTTTGCCTCTAACAGAGCAGTCACTGGCAAGTAGCCATTTCAAATTTTGGGTAGGACATACTAATTTCAAGCTTTACGACGATTATTACCCAATCATTGAAGCTATCAAAGGTGTAGAGACAATCGGCATTATGACTCCCTACAGATTTAAACTGGGGGTTGGAATGCTTTTTGAAGACAAGGCTGTTATGTGCAGTGTCAGAGACATCTTATTGAAAGCTAATAATGAATTTAAAAGGGAAGACTAGGGAATCAAAAGGCTATATAGTAGATGAAATACATAGATTTAATATCCTTTTGGACACACGAGAGGTGTATCTCCACGGCCATATAGATAGCGAGGAGGGCGATTCTGGTGTTGAATACCGCATGAGCAACAACTTCGTAAAGAATATGCGGCTTTTGGAGCGGTTAGACAATAAAAAACCTATCTTTGTTCACCAACACTCTATAGGCGGGGAATGGGCCGAGGGTATGATGCAGTATGATGCTATCAGTACTAGCCAATGTCCCGTCGTACTAATAACTCATGGAATTGCTGCCTCTATGGGTAGTATTATTCCCCAAGCAGCAGATCTTAGGATCTCTATGCCTAACTGTTGGTGGCTAATCCATGATGGATACACAGATATAGACAGTAGTCTTACGATGAAGCAGTCTAAATCTTGGGCCGGGTGGGAAGAAATAACCGGCAAGCAAATGAGAGAAATCTATGTCTCCTCCTGCAAGAAAGCCCCCATATTTGAAGGAAAGACTCCTAGATCAGTTCTTAACTATATCGAGAAAAGATTGAGCGAGAGAGAAGATTGGTGGCTTAGCTCTGGAGAAGCGGTGGAACATGGATTTTGCGATGCGGTTTATGGGGCCGAAGGGTACAAGACAATGGAAGACCTTAAAACCCATGTATGTTGAATATTGCAATTACAATAAGTACATAGAAGACTATGGAAAAGAAGTATCACAAATTTTTAGGTCGTTAGAAAAAGATGTAAACGGTGTCGCGGTGCCTATCAACATGGTTAGCGAGCTTAGAGAGCTACTTCCCGAAGGTATTGTTATTGCTTCTCCAATAGACTATCCTCTAGGGCTGGGGTCAACTAAAGTCAGGGAGCATGCTGTAGTCCATTCGTTTCGACAGGGAGCGAACGCCGTAGACTTCACCCTTAACGAATATTTGATGAAAACCTCTTTCAGTAAAGTAGCTGAAGAGATAGAGACAACTCTTAGGATTTGTAAGGATTTCGGAGCTACTTTACGAGTTTTTCTTGAACATCGCAGGCAAAAGAATGTATCTAGCTTCGCGAGGTTTTTCCATGAGATTGGGGTTGAGGTGGTATTCCCGACTAAAGGTTATCACCATGACGATTTTTATGACACTATGATTGCATGTCAAGCTATTGAGAAAAAAACCAGTCTAGCCGTTATATTCAACGGGTTTTTATGGAAAGAAGAACAGGTTAAGCTAATAAAAGACTGTGATATCTTTGGTCTACGCCTATATGATTTAAAATTGGTGTAGTAATATTTAGGATTAGGATCTTTATTGTTGGAATAACAGGATATTTTTCCATGAAGTCGTTGGAGATTTATAATGACTAACTGGAGTATTAGCGGCGGTGCAGACCATACGAATGACGCAGAAGGTTTGCCCTCGACCGCAGATAACGATCAAGGCTCGATTCGCTATGCCGGAACGAACATTGACGAAACAACTAAATGGTCTAATGTTGCTTTGGGTGCTGGACATCGATTTATTACTATCGTATCTGGTGTTAACGGGGTTGAAGCTCCATCAGTAGCGGGTGCATTTAATGCAGGCGATCAGGTTATTCGTAGAGTAACAACTGATATTGCCGGTGTTAGTAATACTACCCTGCTCACAGGTGGTTCTGATTCAGCTAATAGGGACTTTGCTATTAAGCAAGGTATTACTCTTAGCTCTAACTACTACAAGACTGCTGTTAGAACAGGTGGATGGCACGAGTTTTCTGGTGTCTTCAGCCCTGCTATTACAGTCGTTAACTCAGGTGGTTGGGACCAAACAACTGATTCTGACAAGGCTGCCAATATGTTAACTAGTACAACCGATAATGCTGCCAATCCAACGGCTGCTATTCCCGGTGAATTGGTTTACAGAGACGGCTCACCTACACCGAATCAAGACGATTACAAGGCGAAAACCAACTATTAAAAGAAGGGAGCCTCAGTATGTCTATGGAAGTTTTACTATGGATATGTGGAGCGGCTGTAATCCCTTTAATCGGATGGGGTGTTCATATCACTTGGTCAATCTTTGAAATTCGTTCAATTATTAAGGAGCTGATGAATATGCACCAGCATGCCGACGATTTTGGGTTTGGCACAGAAAAGCAAACTAAAGTAATCGAGGATAATACTCGCGCAATGGAGGCGCTAACTCATTACATTAAGTGGCTCGCTGTAAAGCAGGGGGAGAATCCACCCCCGCCAATAGATTAGTTTGAAACACGGGGTATACTTCGGTATGCCCCGTTTTTTTATAGATCGAAGGAGAAGGAACAATGAATAAACATAAAGAAATGTTTGGAAATTACAAATACGAAATAGATTTTGATGCCGCTGCGATGTTTAGTGAACACAATTGCGGGGGATGCAATGGAAAAGGGTTTCTAGAATACTCCCATAACGCTGGTAAACCCATTAGGGGGACTGATTTTATCTCGCAAGTCTTATATTGCGACTGTGTCAGAAAAAATTCTCAAAAATATTCATAATGCAACTTTTAGGACGGTGCAGTATGGTGTAATATATATTGTCGGGGCATAACGAGCGATTTAATCACCGTTAAGCGACACTTTCCCTGACTTATATAATTAAGAGAAGTAAGGTATACTATGACATTTAAAGGTTGATTTATTATTTACAATAACGACAAATTACACTAGAAACCTATATCTTAATATCTTATCAAAAGTGTCGCTTTTTTAAAAAAATACGATCTGTCAAGATCATTTGTTTTGGCAGATCTTTTTTTGTCTAATAACCCTCATAAGGAAATAAAATATGTTGGAAATAGTTGTATACGAGCGTGATCGCTTTGGAAATAAGACCAATAAGAAGCGCAGTTTTGTCAGCGAAGAGAACGATGGAGCTAAAATTAATGCCTTCTGGTGGACCTTCGGAGGAGGGAAGAAAAAGAAAGGTAAAAAAGGAAAGAATAGCGGCACAGATAATAAAGTAGCGGAAAAGAAAGCAGAGAATAAGACGAATGACGGACAGTAAATTTTCGAATTCATTTTCAGAGGAAACGTGGTATCAAAAATATAAGTTCGGGAGTGATACCTGTGTTGAAGACACTTGGCGGCGAGTAGCAAAGGATCTTGCGTCAATAGAAAAGGATAAGGAGAAATGGGAAGAGGAATTTTATTCTATACTTGATGATTTTAAATTCGTGCCCGGTGGCAGAATAACGAGTAATGCGGGTACAAAATTAAAAGGTACAACCTTTTTTAACTGTTTTGTGTCTGGCGCTGAAGGTTATGATATAGACTCCATTGAGGGGATCTATAAAGAATTAACAAGACAAGCTAAAATACTTAAGTCTGAAGGCGGGTATGGGTTCTGTGCTGATTTTATGAGGCCATCAGGATCTCATATTAAAGGTATCGCCAATCAGTCTCCCGGTGCAGTTAAATTCCTTGAATTATGGGATAAATCATCTGAAATAATCACGTCTGGTTCTGGCAAGAAATCTAGGAAAGATCAAAAGAACTTTATTCGTAAAGGGGCGCAGATGGTCACGCTCAGTTCCTCACATCCCGACATAATAGAATTTATTGAAGCAAAAAAAACAGAGGGACGATTAACTAAGTTTAACATGTCTGTTCTATGCACAGATAAATTTATGAAGGCAGTGGAAAAAGATGAGCCTTGGGATCTCGTATTCCCTAATTATGAAGAGTACTCGGCTCTATATAAAAGTAGCTGGGACGGAAATTTTAATAAGTGGGAAGAGATCATTAGGCAAGCCGGGGGAAAGGCTCCTGTATTTATTATTTATCACACTTTTGATTCTGCTAGAGAGCTATGGGATCTTATTATGAGTAATACTAGCTCACGTAATGAACCCGGCTGTATATTTATTGATACAGTCAATTATATGAATAATTTAAAGAAGATAGAATATATAAGTGCTAGTAACCCGTGTGGCGAACAATATTTAGCTATAAATTCAGCGTGCTTACTAGGATCAATTAATCTAGTTAAGTTTATAAATGAAGACTATAACGATTGGGATTATGACAAGCTCCATAATGTTATAAGAGTAGCTGTAAGACTTATGGATAATGTTAATGACGTTTCTAACCTGCCATTAAAAGAGCAAGATAAAGAGGTAAAAGCTAAAAGGAGAATAGGCTTAGGGGTTATGGGGTATGCTTCGGCTCTTATGATGATGAGAGTTAGATATAGTAGTAAAAGAGGACTTGATTTAACAGATAAGCTAATGCGATTTATTACAAATACTGCCTATAGCGAGTCAGCGATTCTTGCAAAAGAAAAGGGTGCATTCGACAAATATGATGACTCCGACTTCCTTAGTAGTAATTTTGTTAAAAAACTAGATGACTCTACTAAAAAACTAATTAAAAAATATGGTATAAGGAATTCTCACCTTACATCTATACAGCCAACAGGTAATAGTGCATGTTTTGCCAACTTGGTAAGCGGAGGTCTAGAGCCTTTGTTTATGCATGGGTATGTTAGAACCTCTATACAGCCATCGCCGCCAGACGGAATGTGGATGCCTGTCGATATAGTTTGGAACAAAAAAAGCTTCTTTACCACTGCACCTGATAATTGGGACGGAGATGAAAAGACTTCTACTCAGTGGAAATGGGTGAAAGAAGGCGATGAGCATCTTTTATCTACAGAGTTCAATGATAAAGTGTGGAAATATGATAAGAACAGAGGTCTTTTGAAGGAGGAATGGATTGAGGACTACGCCGTCACGAACTTAAAAGCTAGAGAAAAATGGAATCCTGATGCTAAATGGTCTGACTGCTCTATGGATCTTAAGGTGGAAGAGCATATTAAAGTTATGGAAGTGTTCGCTAATATGATAGATTCAGCGATGTCTAAGACAGTATCTGTCTCTAACGATTATCCATATGAAGACTTTAAAGATGTATATATAAAGGCATGGAAAGCTGGAATCAAAGGGGTTACTACCTATAGAGAAGGTACTATGGCGACTGTTTTATCCGCTACTTCATCTTTAGACAGTACAGAAGGGAAAATAATAAAAACTTCAAGTCCTGAGAGACCCAAAGATCTCAATTGTGATGTACATCATATTAAAGTAAAGGGAGAAGAATACTTTGTACTAGTTGGCTTACTGGAAGGTGACCCCTATGAAGTTTTTGCTGGAAAGAATGGTTTTATTGACAAAAAGACCAAAAAGGGTTCAGTTAGGAAGCTGGGACGCCCAAAGGGTGTATATAAAGCTGTACTGGAAGACGGATTAGAGCTATCCCCAGTAAATGCCACTTGCTCACAGGACGAAGACGCGCTAACTAGAATGACATCTACCGCCCTCAGACATGGCGCTGATATTCATATGATTGTTCAGCAGCTAGAAAAAGTTAAAGGGGACATGCACACATTTGCTAAAAGCATGGCTCGCGCCCTTAAGAAATACATCAAGGATGGGACCAAAGAAGGGTATAACTGCCCTGATTGCGGGCAGGATTCACTAATTAGAATGGAGGGCTGTTTGAAATGTCTTGGGTGCAGTTATAGCGCCTGTTCATAAATACATTTATCATTGGCAAATGAAGAATAAATTTTCAGAAGATTATTTTTTGAATATGTGTTCTATTATAACAAACTACAATAAGGAATAAATATGTCTTTTAAAACACCACAAGAGCTTATAGACGCATATACGAATGGTCTTAAAGCTGCGGAATGCGATCCAGAGGATACAGCTAAACTTTTAGGGGAGCTGAGACATCCCTTATTTGGAATATCGGCTTATCCCTTAGATTTTTCAGGAGCAGGCAAATTAAGCCTGCCTTGGCTCTCACTACTCAAATTTGTACCTGACTTTGGACCGTCTGAAAGACAAACCGACTCCGACTGTGTTTCTCATGCAACTCGCAATGTAATTGATATTTCTAGGGCTGTTGAGATAGACAGAAAAGGGGAGATAGAGGGTTTTATTGCCAGAGGGGCGACCGAGGCCATTTACCAAGCTAGAGATCACTATGGCCGTGGGATGTCGTGCTCTGGCGCAGCCAGATATGTTAGGCAAAGAGGAGGCATCCTCCTACGGAAAGACTATGGAGATATAGACTTATCAAAGTATAATTCCTCAGTGGGTGCTAGGCATAGAGTCCCAGACTCAATTTTTATTACAGAAGCTAAAAAGCACCAAGTAAAAACGGCCTCATTAATAACCTCTACTTCTGAGGTAAGGGATGCTTTAGCGAACGGCTATGCAGTGTCCGTATGTAGTGGGCAAGGTTTCTCATCGAGTCGAGACAAAAACGGGATTGCCCGTCCCAAAGGGCACTGGGCTCACGCAATGTCAATAATCGGATGCGATGATACCCATGAAATTTTCAATGAGATACTATTCTTAATACAAAATAGCTGGGGAGTTTGGAATAATGGCCCCAAAAGACACAATCAACCAGACGGGAGTTTCTGGATTCGAGAGGAAGTTATGGCAGATATGTTATCTGCCCGTGGATCGTTTGTTTTTAGCGATGTTGATGGATTCCCCGCTAGGCAATTACCAGAATATGGCCTTGGAGGATGGGTATAATGAATGAAAGACTTAGGATTGCTCTAGGAGTTATCCTTATTATAGCCGGTATTTTATATAAGCCGGGTATGTTGGATCACATAATAGACAATAAGCCAGATAAACTAGTCAAGCCAGACGCAGCCACGCTAGTTTTAGTGGAGGGGCTAGAGGCGACGGTAACAGGTAAAGAGGACGCTTCAAGATTAGCAGGGTACTTTGAAGGGTTAGCCGTCGATTTCAGCGAAATCCCCAATATTACTAATAACCTCCAGATCCAATATTTACTGGATTTTACGGGCAAAAAGGTATTCGGTACATCTCTGATGGAGAATGGCAAGTCGAAATACCCCCTATTCGCACCTACTTTATCTAAAACTCTTTCTCGGGTTATTGGCGCTCAGAATTCAAAGGAGCCCTTAACAGAGCAGGAGAAGATAGATATGGCTAAGCTGTGCCATGCAGTCGCGTGGAAGCTATACAATAAAGAATTCGATAGGGAGTTCGAAATTTTTAAAAACCGAGCTAAGAGGGCGATTTTGGAGTACTCAGACAAGAATGGTCCCGCTCCTAAGCCGCCAGATCCGGTTGTAACGGAATGCGGCTGTAGCGGTACTGGTGATGTAGTACAGGGAGACGGGCATAAAACCCCTTGTATCTGTTCAGGAGGAGAACATAAATGTGGGCATAACTCTAAATGTCGATTTATCGATAATAAGCCTAGGCCCACTCCAATAGATTCAGGATGCCCATGCGAGTCGGCAACTACTATGTGCGTTTGTGAAAGTTATTATGGAGCCTGCAACTGTGAAAGCGGTGGTCAAGCTAAAGCCTGTGAGGTAAGATAAATGAAATTTAAAGACTATACAGAACAACTGACTAGAAGGTCATTTGAAAACAAAAACGATAAGTATGGGATTGATCCGATGACAATCCTTACGGTCGTATCTATAATAATGAGGCTCGTCTCTTTGATAATGAAATGGTACCAAAATAGACACGAGGCTTCGAGATCAATTAAAAGGCTAGGCTTCTTTCAAAAAATGTTTTTATGGAGATACGCTAAAAAAGAGGCAAAAGATAAAGAACACGCTAAGTATTTATACAGTTCTGTTGAAGATTTAGTGTATTCTCTTTCAGAGAAGGAACGCTTTAAACTATTTTCACTATATGAAGGGGAAAACCATGAAATTTAAATCACTTTTAAAATCTAGACGATTTTGGGTAGCAGTAGTGGGTGTCGCAGCTATAGTAAGTTCAGAAGCCTTTGGCATCGAACTTAATGTTGAGCAGCTTGTATCTATTGCTGTAATTGCTGTTGGCTGGATTGTCGGTGACACAGTTCGCGAAACCAAGTAAGGGTATCAAAATGTTGGAATTTTTTCAAGGACTTGATGCCGTGCAGTGGGTGCTATTAGTGGGTGGAGTCCTATTACTGGCACCAACCGCCTACGGCTATCTTGCCACGGATGATGATGAAGAGAAGGATGACAAAAAAGATGTAAAGGAAGATTTGGATGACTTGACCGGGCTAGTTTATAAGTGGGAGCAATTCCATGATTCTTGCCATGAGGCGGGACTAGATGAGGCTTGTGAGAAACTATTCGAGATGTTCCCTTTACTAATTAAAAGCTATGACCATAAAACAAAGAATAATTGATTCTATACTAGAAAACCTTAACATCAGTAGGGAGACTGTTGATAAGGTATCGTCTTTGATAGAACAAATTGATGTGGTTGAAACGGATAGCGAAGTTGAAATAAACATAGATCTTAAAAATATAAAGATAAGAATAAGCAAGTGACGGAAAACCCGTACAAATCGCCGGGAAAATATGACAAAAAATTAGGAAAATTCCTTGACACCGATTGGGTTGAGGCTATAATTATATTAGCGGTAATATACGGGGCCTTCACGGTCTGTTTCTTTTTGGAGTTACTATGAGCCTACACAAACCATGTCTTGTTCTTAATACCGACTACAGACCTCTCCATGTAATGGACTGGAAGAGAGCCCTTTGCCTTGATATAATAGGTAAAGAGATTATAGGGGAGGGAATCCGCGTGATCGAATATTACGAAGACGACACCGTTATGTCTGCTGGGGGAGAAGAATTTCCTATCCCCGCCGTTGCTGTAGCTGGACGATATGTAAAACGGAAGCGTAAGATTGCTCTTAAGAAGCGAAATTTGCTTATTAGGGATGAGAAAACCTGTCAATACTGTGGTAATGAAGTTAGCGGTAAGACCTCTAGCATTGACCATGTTAGACCTAAGAGCCATTTCCAGCGCCCCAAAGAAGCCCACACTTGGGAGAATACAGTTATTGCTTGCATAAGATGTAACTCTCGTAAAGATAATAGGACACCAGCACAAGCGAGGATGCCCCTGCTAAAGATTCCCCATGAGCCTGATACTGGGCGGTTCTACGCGGGAATGTCCCCGTGGAGGGTTATTCCTAAAGAGTGGGAGGCTTATGTAGGACGTGCATGATCAAGCGTAAAAAATGCGATAATTGCAATCGTGCGCTTGATGATGGGGATAAAGTGACCTTGATCATTACCAATGTCGAGGTTACTGATAGATATTTGAAAACGGATGAGCGAAGATTAAAACTATCTATCGAATCATTAGAGAATCGCACTTGCAAGGTATATTGTAAGAAATGTTTAGATATTAAAGGACACTTTTTAGAGGATAAGGACAAGAAATGAGTATAGGAAGAAGAGATTTTAATAAGGTATTGGCAGGGCTTCCGTTTTTCGGGGCTCTGTCTTTTTTTTCAGATAAGTCAGCTAAAGCTAACAGTTTAGATTATCAAACTTTTGATCAGGATCAAATTGGAAATGGTGATCATGAGATAGTCGTTGGGTTAAACACTGAGACAAATGAGACATATCAAATTCCCCATCGCAACTGGGATTGGGATCAGACTAAATCTAAACCAATTCCAGCTAGTGAGGTTAAGGAATTATCTGATATCTTAAAGTCTAATGTTCAAGGTGGCACTATGAATTTGGTGTGGGGCCCGGATCTTGAATTTGAACGCACAGAATGCCACGGGTTTAGATCAGAAGATGTGATAAGTGTTAATGTCACTACTTCATATGACTTAGAGCCAATATTTGAGGTGTGTCAAACGGCAATCTATGAGAATGGAATTTCGCCACTGACTATTGAGCTAGATATCGACTTAAAATACAAGGGCCAACTAGTCACTATGGGCTTGAAAACCTTTGGTGATGATAAAAAGACTTGGTCTACCGAAAAGAGTCCAACAAGTAGTGTCCTTTCTTCCCAATGGAATACTGGGTCTAGCGGCTGTAGGACATACTATACTGTTGAGAACTGCGATATTGCTCGGAATGGAATCCCACTTGATCAAGTATTAGAAGACAGTGATATGCTCAATGATCGCTATGAGGTTGAGATAAAAACGGCTTGTGGCACAGATGTATCGGTTGTAAAAATAGTAGATCTTAGGTTGACCCATTTAACTTTCGGGCCACTTCTAAAAGAAGCTGCTTTAGGTAAAGGTATATAGTATGAATATTAACAGAAGAAAATTCTTCCGAGTAACGGCACTATTTGGGGCGGCTGCGGCTGTTCCGACTATTCCTGCCTTCTTAAAGCCTGATAAACCTGACTATAAAGGAATTATTAAAGAGTGCATCTCTAAATACGATGAAGCAGAGGAAACTTATACTGAAAAGTTAGTTTCTCTAATGAAAACTGTTATGAGTCGCAATAGTGAGGACTGCACTCTCCCTAATCGCTATATCGAGGGAGACTACGTTTATATACCGACTTACGATATAAGTAGTAGTCTTGATTGGTCGCTGGAGTATAGTAGAAGCGGAGGTGATTTTTATTCAGAAGAGATGCTGGCGAAAGCCTTAACTGTTCCGCTTGAAAAGGGGGTTTTATCAGGAGACATACTTGATGAGATATACGATGCACAAGCTTTCGAAGGCTCTAACACAGTAGAGTTCCCTCTAGATATTTTCAAAGTATCAGATATAAAGTACGAATTCCCAATAGATGATGATTATACAGAAAGTATTACGCTAACAGACCAAGGCAAGATTTGGCGTGATGATACATAAATACAATGAAGGAGAAACACAATGAGTATAAAAAGAAGGAATTTCTTAGGGGGCTTGGCGGCGGCGATAATGCTGCCAATGGTAAAGTTGATCCCCGAGGTAGCTGAAGCTACCGAAGCTAAACCTAATAAGAATGAGGATATATTCCCGGCAGAAATCTTGAAATATCCTGACTCCCCTTCATCGGAGGAATTAACCTCTATGATGAAGGGTACTATAAAGCACAATCAAGAGGCGAATATAGGGCTCTGGGATATTAAAGAGGGAAAAGACTTCGATTTTTTCGATCTATATATGTCTAAGGAAGCTTGCGAAGATATTCGCAACTGGGGCGTTGACCAAATTGATGAAGAGACAAAAAAAGCGCTATATGGCGACGATTTTAGTGGAATAAGAGGTCTTCAGGGCAATAAGATTCTTGCTGATGAATATGCCACTCTCGATTCTGAGACGGCAAAAGCTGTAGCTGAAGGGTTCGCCCCGATTTGGCATACGCCACCTCAAAACTATACATTCAGCATTAGTGAAAACGTATGGACAACAGAAGAAAGTGGTACTTTGCCAAGCTGGGATACTAGTACGTATAATACTAGTGTAGTTATTGATAATAGTTTCCCGGCTTGCTCATAAGGAATGAGGATAAAATGATAACGTATTCATATCACTGCGAAAGCTGTGATCATAGATTTGAAGTAGTCTGCGATATGAAGGATTACTCGGAAAAACAACTGTGTCCCTCTTGTAAAAACAAGGAGAGTGTATTCAGAGACTTCCAGACAGATTCGGTGACGCCCAATATGGTCCCCATGCTATCTGAGTGTAAGACCTTACAGCAATATGCTGAGAAACAGACTAAAATTTATGGGGAAGAGAAGTGCGCCAAGATGCGTGAAGAGTTCCATAAATACAAGGATAAAGATAATAGGAGCGGGGGAGTTAAACTTGGAGAAGGGATGACACGGGTTAGAACTGAAAAAGACATCGAAAATCTTAGTTCCCCACTTACTAGAGAACAAGCTAAAGCTAAACGGAGAAAATAATGGCAAAAGATAAGACCACTTTTATTATGAATAAAGACAAAGAAGTAGAACTCAAAGAGGGATTTACGGTTGTTTTTACCTTCGCCGGTAAAGAGGATTATAAAGATGCCGAGGGGTTCCCCATTTTAGATCTTGAGGGGCAAGAGGCGTTCTCATCTCCTGATGCGCATGCTATTCTTTCCAACAACGGAAATACCGAAAGGTACTATGTAAAAAGAGGCAGATATGGGAGATTATATAATCCTATCGGCCTATATTCTGAGGGGACATCTAGAAAACAGATGCGACACGCCGGAAAACCAGAGTGGACATTTCAGAAGACAACTAAAAAAGTCTTTGACAATTACGTACAATTTTTAAAAACAAGAAACGCGGCATGGTTAAACAACGCGGAAAGGGAATAAGATGAAAAAAGGCAAGCTGACTACAATAGAGAAAATGGCTATTGAAGGGATGTTCAACAAGGGTATTGAGATAGAAGAAATAGCTACCGAGCTGGACAGGAGTAAAAATGCCGTTAAAAAATACCTCACTACGGTCGAGATTAAAGATGCGGAAAAAATCGATGAAAAGACTACAGCTAAAAACAAGGCGATGTTCGTTCGACGCACAGCCGGAAAAAACGACAAAGGCGTTTCCATCATGACCGAGGGAGAGGCTGCCAGATCCGAGTTGTCCGCGAAGACAAACCAGAGTACACTTAAGAAAAGGTTTCGAAGTACAACTCACATAATTTCGCCGGATGAAGATGGGTAAAAAAAGAACAGAAAAAAGTAAATATCCGTCCAGATACTCTCCGCAAGGATTCGTTCACGGCGCTCAGTACGTCACAGAACTAATATGCGAGAAGAAAGCTAAAGTAGAAAAGAAGGAATTGCCCCTAAAGTTTTGGGATCTTCCTGATTGGAACAAGTACTACAAGTATCAAATCATGCTGGCTAATCGCCTAGTAAAGAAGTATGGGGAGTCCGCTGTAATAGCGACTCTCAACGATAAGCGTACTTGGAAGACATATTCTCTTAGGGCACCTCTCTTGGTTCCTATATTAGAAGAATACAAAGAGAAGTCCGAGCTTGCGAAGACTATATCTAAAGGACTTGAATATGATTTCTCTAAGAAAGAAACCTTTAATAGTAACAACTCAAAAAAATCTATTATTTCGAAATTAAGGGATCTTGATGACTAGAGAAGACATTATTAAAGAATACGGAGACATTCTCCATTCAGCGGACAGCATAATTGACAACGCCCCTCCATTAATTTCCATCAGTCCAAAGCTAGACATAGCACTGGGTGGTGGAGTTCCAGAGGGGTCTTTGTTTATGATGACAGGGCCAGAAAAAATCGGGAAGACAATCCTAGCATTACAAGTGTGTAAGAACGCTCAGAAGGTAGTCGTTCCTGAAGGTGAAAAAAGAAAAATCTATTATGGGAATATCGAGGGAAGACTTAAAGCTAGAGACATCAGAGGGGTTCATGGCCTTGACAGAAATCCAGAACTTTTCGAGGTAATAGGTTCAAGGAAGGGCAACATCCTAACTGGTGAAAAATATCTTTCTGCCTTCGATAAAATAATCTATAACGAGCCCCACTCTGTAGTAGTCATTGACTCATTCTCAGCACTTGCTGCCGAAAGAGAGATAGTTGGCGAAATTGTAGATTCTGATGTCGCCCCGATGCACAAATTTGTGGCTAAGTTCACGCGCCGCTTCGCCAATGTCTTACCTATTAATCGTGTTACCTTAGTTGGTATTACTCACTTAATGGCTAATATTGCGTTTGGAGCGAAGAAGACTAAGGTTGAAAAGACAAGTAACGCTTTAAAATATGCCCAAGACGTTAAACTTTGGGGTACCCATAAGATACCTATAAAGAAGGGGGATACCCAGATAGGACAAGAGGCTCATTGGATTGTAGAGAATACAGCAACCGACACTCCTCCGGGGCAAAAGGTCACTAGTATTATTAAATATGGGCGAGGCATTTGGGAAGAGTATGAACTCATAACTGTCGCTAAAGATTTCGGTATAGTTGAAGGTGCAGGCTGGATGACTATTCCCGGCGTAGATAAAAAGATACAGGGCTTGGTTGGGGCAGCTACATATTTAGAAGAGAACCCTAGCGCATATAGCGATTTAAAATCAACAGTATTTGAAATGGTAGGACTAGAATGCGGATAGAAGCATGAAGGTTAGAAACCTAACTGGTGAAATTACCAATTGGAAACTGCTAGGGAATACGATTGCTTTAGATGATACACGACCACGGTCGAAACTTCACATAGCTGCGAGAGGCATAATCCATGAGATATTTACTTCCGCACCTATCCTAGAAGAGGTAGCGATTCATCCAAGATCCTTCAAAACCCTGTACTTAGATTTCTATTTACCTAATATAAAATTAGCGGTAGAAGTTCATGGGCAGCAACACTATAAATACACCGCTTTCTTTCACGCTTCCGCTCAAGATTTCTTAAACCAAAAGAGAAATGACGCGGATAAAAAAGAGTGGTGTGAAGCGAACAGCATAACCTTAATTGAACTACCTTACAATGAGGACGAGGAGAAATGGAAACAGAGAATAATCATGAGGAATCATTAATAACTGCAATTGATACAGCGGTAGATGAGTATGAGCGATCTCAAGGCTTGCCCCGATATGTGGACAACCTAGACAATCAGGATGCGAAGCACTTCTTATCACTCAGCAGAACACAGATGGAAAAGATGAATTTAGAAGAGTGTGGGGAAGCCGCCTTAATTTTAGGGGGCTTTTCTTTTCATCTTCAAAGGTCATACAATAGGGAAATAGCAAGATACAACTGGGCCGAGAGCCTTCTCAAGAAAACTATCTCCGGCAAAGAGCAGCAATACAGCGGCTCTTGGGATAGCCAATTTAGCCAAGCGGTCAATGAGAACTCTTACGCTTTAAAGTTGTTAAAACTAAAGAACAATTCTAAATTGAGAGCGGACCACCTTACGTTTTTAGCGACATCAGTTAAGAATATGGGGGATCTGTTCGTTAATCTACAGAGAGCAAAGGCAATGAAATGAGTAAGAGAGAATTAATAGCGAGGCTACTAGAGAAACTTAGCGAAGAAGATCTGCAAGAGTTGCTAGGAGAAGAAGAACCTAAAGACGAAGAGCAAGAAAAGGCAGGCCGACATGTAATAGATTCAACCAAACCTAAAAGGAGAAGGGGAAAAGGGGGCCGTAAAAATAAAAGGAACCAAGGGCGAGCGGAAAGCAGCCGCCCTCAGAGGGAAAACAAAAATTACACCCGAAAAAGCCAAATGAATCTGGAAAATCGCGGAAATAACTTCGACGAATTTATTCACGAGGTATCCTTAGATGAGAGCGAGAGGATAGAGCTAGAAAACGCCAAAGCCTCTGATACTACGGCTAGGAAAAACAGCAAATTCAGAAAAGGCAGTCGATCTTCGCCGCTTGTTGATGTGCGGTGTCACGTCTGTCATGAGGAAGACACTGTATCCGCCGCCTTAGTTAAGAGTCCGAAACGATACAAATGTAATGACTGCTCAGGGAGTGCTTGTGGATGATATTGAGTGATGCAGCAGCCGAACGGGCTGTACTAGCCGGTGTATGTCGGTACGGAGCCGCCGCCTATTATGATGTAGCGGACATTGTTAATGAGGGTACCTTCACGGTAGACTCTAATTCTGTTATTTATTCCTGCCTCAAAAAGGTACTAGCCGAAGACGATACTAGAACCCTAGATATTCCGTCTATCCTATCTTCAGCCAATGAGCTGGGTCTTTCCAGTTTCTTTTCTAATAAGCAAGAGCTAGAGCACCTTAACGCGATCTTAAAATTCCCCGTGGTCCTGCCGAATGTTCGCAAGTTCGCCGCCAAGGTCAGGAAGCTACAGATATCTAGGATGATGTGCTCTACTCTTGATGAGACAAAAGATAAGTATATGGAGATCAAGGGGGATGAATCCATATCCCACATTCTGGGGATCGCGGAAGAGTCTATCTTTAGTTTTTCTGAACTACTTAATGATCAAGATGAGGCCCCTAAGAAGATATTTGAAGATATCGAGGAGTACCTAGAGGACAAAGCCGCTAACCCAGTAGACCAAATCGGCATTCCAACAGGCTTCGACAAGTTTGACTTTTCAATTGGTGGCGGGCTTAGGAAAGGTACAGTCAGTGTAATTGGTGCCAGACCTAAAACGGGCAAATCTTTATTTGCGTTAAACTCAGGAGTTAGTATAGCTAAAGCTGGTATCCCTGTATTAGATATGGATACCGAAATGATTGTTGACGATCAAATAAATCGTGGGACTGCTATGATTTCATACGGGACAGGTGGCAGATCAACGATCAATGATGTTGAGACAGGCAAGTTCGCCAGCACTGAGATGCGTAAGAAGATGCTGATGGAGGAAGGCAAAAAACATAAAGACCTTCCGTTCTTCCATAAAAACATTAGTGGCAAGCCTTTTGAAGACCAATTATCAGAAATGAGAAGATGGATTGCTAAAGAGGTCGGAGTAAATGATCAGGGGCAAGCAAACGACTGTGTTATAATCTATGACTACCTGAAGCTTATGGATGCCTCTGACATGAAGAATAGCGATCTAAAAGAATTCCAGATGCTGGGGTTTATGATGACTGCTCTTCATAATTTCGCTATCCGATACAATGTGCCAATCCTCGCCTTCATTCAATTAAATAGAGACGGGATTACAAAAGAATCTACAGACGCCGCTAGTGGTTCAGACAGAATTGTCTGGCTCTGTTCTAACTTCTCAATCTACAAACTTAAATCAGACGAAGAGATAGCTAATGATGGGCCAGACGAAGGCAATAGGAAACTTGTGCCTATCGTGTCAAGGCATGGGGCGGGACTAGAGCATGGAGACTATATTAATGTCAAGATGAAAGGAGAATATGCCAAGCTAATTGAGGGGAACACGGCTCTACAAATTCAAGAAGGGAAATCATATGAAGAACAGTCCGCAATCGTTGACGAAGACGACATTCCTTTCTAAGTATTCGGATCAGGCGAAGCTTAATCAGCTAACTAATAAAGTAAGAGAGAATATAGATGGGATCTATGACTACTTTGGTGAGCGGCCAAGATACAATGGGTCTGACAAAGTGATCCTATCCCCGTGCTTTATTCACGGCGGCGATAACGAGGGTGCTCTGAACCTATATCATAATGCTGATTATCGCATACATTATAAATGTCGTACTCACTTATGTGAGGAGCATTTCGGTAGCTCACTGCTTAGCATGGTTCGGGGTGGACTATCCCATATGAAATACGACTGGCAAGCCGCTGGGGATCAAACTCTTACATTCGATCAAACAGTTGACTGGCTACTAGAGAAGCTAGACCTTAACTTCTACACCCTGAAGGACGCTGAAACTGTTGACCTGAGTAACTCTGAGTTCCTTCGAACTATTAACGCGGTTACAGAGCAGGAACGCCCAAAAGGTACAATAGAAGAGAGCCTATATAGAAGTAAAGCCGAGATCCCCTCTCCTTATCATTTAGGTAGGGGATATTCAAAAGAAGTGTTAGAAAGATACGGTGTGGGGCTATGTAGTACAAAGGGCAGGCTTATGTACGACAGATCTATGGTACCTATTTATGATGATGGGGGAGATTATATACTGGGGTTCAGTGGAAGAAGCATACATGGCAAGTGCGAAGAGTGCAACCATTATCATTCTCCCAGTAATGATTGCCATGTTTTTCCGAAATGGAGGCACACCAAAGACCTCAAAACGCATAAATTGTTGTATAATTATTGGAACGCCCAACAGTACATACAGGAATCAGGCGTAATAATCCTAGTCGAGTCTCCGGGTAATGTATGGAGACTTGAGGAAGCGGGCGTAAAGAATTCGGTAGCTATCTTCGGGACAAGTTTAGGTAGCGATCAACAAAGACTAATCGATGAGTCAGGAGCACTTTCTGTGATATTAATAATGGATCAGGATAATAATCAGGCGGGGCAGAGAGCCGCCGAAGTTATAAAGAGGAAATTGGAAAAACTGTATAGGGTCTACATAGTAGACATTAACAAAAACGACATAGGCGAGATGAGCACTAACGAAGTGACTGAAGACATTAAGCCTTGGATTGAACAAGCAAGAGAGGTGTATGCATTATGACACAAATAATAGGGCTTGCCGGAAGAAAACAAAGTGGCAAGAACGCCTGCTGTAATTTCCTGACCATGCTTAAACTCACAGAGTCTGGTGTATGCGAGCGGGTCAAGCAGGACACTGAGACAGGGGAGCTTCTTGTGTCTGATGTATTCGGAGAGAGAAGCCCCGAGTCCGAGTTCATGCCATTCAAAAAGCCGTATATCGATGTTGAAGCTGCTTTAGACACTGCAAATGTAGTAAAGATATATTCTATTGCTGGCTCCCTTAAAAGAATAGCTATAGATGTTTTAGGACTAGATGAGAACAAGGTCTATGGCACAGACGCAGATAAAATGACACATACCTCCTTTAGATGGGAGAATATGCCCGGTGTAATGTCTACAGAGAAGGCTGATACTTTATTCAACGCAATATATGGATATAAATCTTTTGAGAAATTAAAGGGTTTGCCTATGACTGTTCATCAACCCGGCCCAATGACAATCCGCGAAGTCCTTCAGTATGTCGGCACCGATATCTTTCGCAAAATAAATCCTAACATATGGATTGATACGGCGATTAGGCGAATCGAAGAAGACCGGCCAGAAGTTGCTCTTGTCTGTGATGCTAGGTTCGATAATGAAATCAATATTCTCAAGGAAAAGAATGGGATCGTAGTTGGACTTCGCAGAGACATATTCAACTCTAAAGATACTCATGCAAGCGAACGAATCAATTTCGATCTATGCAACGGGGTAATCGACAATCGCAAAATGAGTATGGACGAACAGAACGAGGCCCTATTTAATATGCTTAGGGAGCACAATTGTAAAAATATTCGCAGTTTGGGGATTTAATAAGTGGGTTCTAAAGAAGAGAAGCTATATGTAGATCGAGTTAAAGATCGAGATATTGAAATCAACGAGACAGTAGACGCCCTCATTAAAAAACATAAACGCAAAATCGACAACGCATCTAAAAAGGTAAAATCAATCGGATGCCAGCACCATTTTTATTCTAGATTTCAAACAATGGATGATAATGGTTACGGTAAATGGTATGAGATAGAAATCAAAACCTGTAGAGTCTGCGGTGAAAAAGACGTTTACTCAAAATGGCCGCTAAAAGAAAGGTAATATGACAATTCCGATAGTCTACTTTAGGAGTAGCTCTTTCAACGCCTGTAGGACTTGTGAACTACTAGGCTATATTGAATATACGTTAGGCATCAGAGGCAAAGGCAATAAAGCCGCCGACAAAGGAACGATAGTCCATAAGGCTCTTGAGATATGTGCGTTAGCACAAAAGGCAGAACAAGATGGTATCAAGCTTATAGTAGATGAAGATATAGGTGAAGTAGAAACAGATAACTATACAGAGGAGTATCTGGAAAATATCTGCTCACGAGCGTACCGCCATTACACAAAGCAGTTTGACTATCACGAGTGGCTACCTCTTGACTATAAACACTGTCTGGCTTGGACTTGGGAAGCTCTTAGGTATAAGGACGGGATGTTTGACCCTCGAAACCGCAAAATAGTTGCGGCAGAGCCCTTCTTTGATTTTAAGATAGAAAAGGACTGGGCAGCTTACGATTATACGGTTGGTGGTGAGAGGCTAAAGGGGAACTTGGGCCTTAAGGGGGCTATCGACTTGATCACCGATCTAGGTGAGGGAGTTTACGAAGTGATAGATTGGAAGTCCGGTTCTTCCAGAAAAGATTGGGCTACAGGTAAAGAAAAAGACCAATGGAGCCTATTCTCAGATCCACAGCTACGATTATATCATTATGCCTGCAAACAGATGTACCCTGATGTTCATACATTCCTTGTTACTATATTTTTTATTAGAGCAGGCGGCGCTTATACAGTTCACTTTCAAGACTCAGATCTGGAAAAAACAGAAGAGCTGATTAAGAAAAGATTTGAGCACACAAGAGATATAGAGGTTCCAAAAACAGTGAGACAAACTCGACCTAGTCAGGGATGGCGATGTAAGAGAATGTGCTATGCTGGACAAACAACTTTTGAAGATACTAAAGGAATAAAGGCAGAGGAAGAGAAGCGGTTCGGTCAATATACGAGATACGGCGAGACTATGAGTAAGTGTGAACAGATACGCCATATGATTGACAAGTATGGGATTGAGTGGGTTACTGATAACTATAAGAATCCAGACCATGCGATTGGTGATTATGGTCATGGTGGTGGTAAACTAAGAGATGAAGGTATTTAATGATGCCAATTGATGTGGTATGCCCTGAATGCGAATTGGAATTCGAGGCTGATTGGGATACTGACAAGTGCCCAAAATGTAAGAATGGACTTATCTTTGACGAGCAATGTACAGAAGACTATAGCGACTGTTGGACAGTTGTTCTTTGGGAAAGTTGGGGATATAATTATTAAAACTATAATAGCTGGAGAAATAGATGACGGCAATTAGAAAGAGAACATGCGATCTTTGCAATAAGGGAATTACAAGTGGAGATAAATATTATTTTATCTCTATGAAAAAAGAATCTCATGAGGAGACAGACGGTCAATATGAGCCTTGGAAGTCGCAATTTACGACTGTGATGTATGGAATAACACAGTCACCAAAAAATTATGATGTATGCGAAAAATGTTTCCCCAAGATAGACAAGATTTTCTCTAATCCTAAGAAAGGTTTGTTTTCATGATCGAAGTAGAGATTACAGACAAGATGAAGAAGAACGCTCAGGCCAAAGCTAGGCGAATGGGCAAGCTTAAGAACTCGATTACCAAAGGCAGCGGGAATGTGGCGGGGTTTCTCGGGGAATACCTAGTCAACGAGATCCTTAAGGGTAAAATCGAGAACACTAAGGATTACGATATCGTACACGAGGGCGTCAGATACGACGTTAAGACGAAGCGGTGTACTAGCGAGCCAAAGCCAGAGTATGATTGCTCTGTAGCCGCGTACAATACGGTCCAAAAATGTGACGCCTATATTTTCGTGCGCGTCCAACAAAACAAAACCACTAAAAAGTGGGAGAAGGCTTGGATATGCGGCTACTATGATAAGGAAGAATACTACAAGGATTCTCGCAAACTATTTAAAGGACAAAGAGACGGGTCCAATTGGTTTAGGGTAAAGGCCAACTGTTATAATTTACCTATAAGTGATTTAAATTCTATTGAGGATTTAGTGTGACTAAAAAGTATACAGTTCTCCACTCCCATTCTGAGTACAGCTTAATGAGAGGGCTGCCCTCTTGTGGAGATATAAAAGAGCGCATTACCGAAATAGGGTCTAGCGCTTGTGCGATAACTGACCATAACGGTGTCAGTGGGTGTATGGATTTTGATCATGAGATGAGAGAGGGGGAGATAAAAATAAAGCCTATATTGGGCAGCAAATTCTCCATATGTAGGGATAAGGTAACTCGCCAAGTGTCAACCAATCGTGCTCTTGACCATCAAATCATACTGGCTAAAAATCTTGCCGGTTGGAAAGACCTACTTAAGCTTACAAGTGTAGCTAATCAGAAAGAACACTACTACTGTAAGCCTCGCCTTGACATGGAATCTATAGTGGAATATGCTAATAAGGGTAATTTGATTTCCTTTAGCGGACACTTGGGATCTACCCTAGCTAATGAGATTAGCTGTGATGGGGAACTAGTAGATAATTGGAAAAATATGGGGATGAGAAAGGCCCTAGAGCTACAGAGTATGTTCGGGAAGGGCAACTTTTTCATTGAGATCCAACTGATTGATCGTGGCAACGAAAAAATGGAGACAATGGCGGGCTGTATGCGAGACATCGCGGCAACTACGGGTATCCCAGTGGTCGCCACTCCGGCGTCCCGCTATTGCCGTCAGGAAGACGCGGGCGACCAAAGGGTGCTCCTGTGCACATCTTATAAAACATCGCTCCCAGAGGTCTCTCACGAGCTAAAAACGGGTGAGGCGAACGATACCCTCAGTACCTTTTTCGGCTCTGACAACTATCACATCCCAACCTATGAAGAAATGGCCGAACTCCACACCCCAGAGGAGCTAGGTAACACCAATTTGATTGCAGATATGTGCGAAGATTATAGCGTGACCAATCCCCTTGATCCCCCAAAATTCAAGTGCCCTGATGGGATGAGCCCAGAGGACTACTTGAGAAAGTCTTGTGGGATTGGCTGGGTAGAGAAGATGGGTCATGTTAAAAAAGGAACGGAACTATTTAAAGAATACGGAGACAGAGTAAATGAAGAGCTTGGAACTTTTGGACCCATTGGATTATCTAGCTATTTCCTTATTGTTAATGATATTATTGACTTTGTAAAAAGTAGGGGATATCTGACTGGCGTAGGCAGAGGATCGAGCAGTGGCTGTATGATTTCTAACCTGTTGGGGATTACTCAAGTTGATCCTATACCTTATGATTTGATGCTTAGTCGATTCTATAATACAGGCAGAAATACTCCGGGTAAAATCTCTTGGCCTGATATCGACTTTGATATACCCAAGCGTGCTCGTGATGAGGCTATTGAGCATGTTCGAACTAAATACGGCGAAGATAAAGTAGCTCAAATTATTACCTTCCAAACCCTTGCGGGGAAAGCAGCCCTGACTAGGGTGATGCAGTCTCGTGGGAATATCGACTTCGCGGAGCAAAAGGCTTTAACCAAGCACATCGAAGATACCAGCAAGATCGCTGATGAGCTTAAAGGGATTGAAGACGAATACGGCGTCTCTTCTCCTATTATGTGGGCTTTAGAGAATAAGCGGGGTAAACTTAAAGAGTGGTGCTATATAGGAAAGGACGGCAAGTTAGAGGGGAGATTTGCAAAGATCTTTGAGCAGGCTATTCGTCTTGAAGGCACCAAGATTATTTCGGGGCGTCACGCCGCAGGCGTTGTGGTATCTAATAATCCTATTAGCGATGTTGCTCCGATGGTATTAGACAATAAGGGTAAGATCTATTTGGCGGGCCTCGAAGGTCCGTGGTGCGAGGCGGCTGGATTACTCAAGCTAGATTGCTTGGGCCTCAGAACACTAGACAAGACAATGGATGCAGTTAAAATTGTGGGAGGAGAATAGATGGTAAATTTACTTGCAGAGTACTCTTTATCGGCCCAACTTAATCATTTAGATGAACATAAATGGGAAATACTTGCTATCATGGTAATCGTTCCTGTGGTGGGTCCATTGGTGGCTTCCGTTTTCGTTCGATTATGCTTTGGACATTGGCCGAAGTAATATGAAATTAACTGATATATTCAATAAGAAGCCAGAACATCACGGACTAATGTGGCGATGGCAATCAGCGTATGCGGACGCCGACGATGACCACTATGTATTATACGGTCAGTTATGGGACTTATTAAGAGGTCAAGAGGGTGATCTCGGCATATATAAGTACTATAAAACAGAGTACAAGGCTAAGAAAGATTTAATGAGAGCTACAAGTATATATTTAGGCAAATTAAGCAAGGAATACCTAAGAGGAGATAGATGAGAAATACAAGATGGATAATCTGCTACGACTTCGAGACAGATCTTCCCGATCCTGACGAATGTAACGTGACAGAATTGGCGGCTGTTCCTATTGATCCAGATACTTTAGAGATTAAGAAAGAGCATGCTTTTAGTGCTATGATTAAGCCTCCGGGCATCAACAAAGAAGAATACTTTACTGATGCTAGAAATAAGACTATTAAGTGGCACGCTAATAATGCGAGCTGCACTTCAGAAGAGATAGTAGAGGGGTGGAAAAAGGGCACGGCGGAAAAAACGGCTTGGAAAAGTTTCGTCGCCTACTGCAAAAAATACGAAGTGGAAAAAAGGCCCGGTCTCTGGTATCCCCAGCCAATCCCTGCGGGGTACAATATTATAGGGTTCGACGCGGTCATCCTCGACCGTCTGGTCGATAAGCATAAAACGAAGAATCCATTCTCGGCTGTTCAAAAAATGGACATTATGGATCTAATGTTTTACTGGTTTGAGAGTTTAGATGAACCGAATGACCTAAAAATGGACACTTTACGAAAGTGGCTGGGAATGCCATCACAGGGGTTGGCCCATACAGCTATAGCTGATGTATTTGAAGAAGCAGAACTACTTGTACGATTCCTTAAGTTTATGAGACGACAGGCTTCTGTTGAGAAATTTAAGGGGAGTTTTGCGAAATGAATAATCCATACAGAAGAGGCGGGCCGAGACCTCAAACCTTAGAGGAAAGAACGATTGAAAAATATCACCCTACTCTCAGAGACAGTGTTAAGGAAAGAATAGCGAAGTATAATTTTAAGATCCAGTTTAAAGAGCGAACTTGGGTGTTAAAAGAAGAAACCGTGTGTGGGTTCACAGGGCATACGGCTGTCAAAGCGACTCAAATAGATCCAGAGCCTTTTGGCGTACTCTCAGTCACTAGAGACAAAAAAACACAATGCTCTCAAATATGGGTGTGGTCTGACGGTGCCGCTGACGGTGCCAACTATTGGCTAGTTAATGTTCCTAATGGATTATTTAAGGAAATTCATGATGAAGAAAAAACTACAAACACTACCTGAATTCAATGATCACCGAAGAAAACTTTACTCTCAAGATGGACCATATTTAAACGGTATAGAATGTCCTATTTGCTTTTACGAGCTATATGATATAAATGACGGTACTGTTATGTGTAGTAGTCCCCCGCAAGTTAGTATAACATGTTTTCAGTGCAAATGGAGTGGGACCAGAATAGCATGATTGAATTCCCCTGCGGCTGCAAATTTGAAGAGAACGAAAAAGGTCGCCCTATCTTCGATCCCAATATCTATAGTATCCCTCTTGATTGTGAAGCTACTTGGGACATGATAAGCAGTGGGAATACTAAGGGCGTATTTCAACTTGACTCCCAATTAGGCCAAGGGAAAGCGGCAGAGATTAAGCCAAGGAATATAGCAGAACTATCAGATCTTATCTCGGTCATTAGGCCGGGCACAGCTAATGCTATGCTTGATGGGAAGTCTCTTACTAAGCACTATATAGATAGAAAAGCGGGGAGAGATGAGGTAAAGTACTTCCACCCTGCGTTAGAGGGCGTACTTAAATCAACTTACGGCATCCTTGTATATCAAGAGCAAACCCTCCGCATAGCTAGAGATATAGCTGGGTATTCCCTACAGGAAGCTGAACTCCTTAGAAAAGCATTGGGTAAGAAGAAAATTGAGTTGATGGCTGAAATCGAGGAGACCTTCATCGCTCGGTGTATTGCTAAAGGTATCGTCTCAGAGAATGATGCTAAGGAAATCTTCGGCTGGATCAAAGAGGGTCAGAACTACCTGTTCAACAAAAGCCACGGCATCTCTTACGCCTACAACGCCTATCAAACTGCCTACACAAAGGCCCATTTCCCCAGAGCGTTCCTTACTTCATGGCTTCGTCATGCTGATGGAAAGATCAAGCCTTTACTCGAAGTTAATGAGTTAATCAATAATGCCCGCTTCATGGACATAGAAGTTTTACCTCCTTGCATACTTAACATGAATTTAGCCTTCTCTTTGGTTGATGAAAAGCCAGCGTTCGGTTTAACTAGTATCAAGAACGTGGGCGAGATAGTGTATCAAAAGATAAAAGGAGTAGTCAAGGACAATGGGTACCACCTGAGTGATATGGGATGGGGAGAGTTCCTCATGCGGATTGGCCGTTTTATCAGAACGGACTCTTTCACTAACCTAATCTCTGCGGGAGCGCTAGACTGCTTCTCAGTGAGCAGGAATAGAATGCTTTACGATTTCGGCATGTATCGAGACCTAAGAGATCCCCATAAAGACTTCCTTGTCGAAGACGATTCTTTGACGTTCACAGATGGGCTTAAGAACCTTATTTCCTATCTTGAGAACCTTGAAGACAGAAACGCTCATACTGATAGGTATATTGAAGAGGCGAAGGGTTATATTGTAGCTATAAATAGTCCCCCATACTCCTTAGTTGATATGCCTGCGTGGAAAGGTAAACTTGAGAAAGAGCTTCTCGGGATTGAAATGACAGGTTGTGAACTAGATGAATACGATACGGGACAGGCTAATTGTACGTGCTTGGAGTATGTCAAGGGATTTGATGCAAAGAATATCAGAATTGCCGCCCAAATCACAGATGTGAGAGAGTGGAAGATAAAAGCTGGGAAGAACAAGGGAAATGCTATGGGATTTCTAAAGATAGATGATATGACTTGCTCTATGGATAATATAACTATCTTCTCACAAGAGTGGGAGAAGTGTAAGAAAGAAGCGATAGAAGGTGCGGTTGTGATACTAAGAGGCTCTAAGGATAAAAACCGGGGAGATTTCTTGGTAAAAGGGGTGCAAAAACTTAAACGATGTGTATAATAAGGATATAATATGGATGATGCCATTAAAGAACATATGGGGCTTGTAAAGACCATAGTCGAAAGATTCAATCCAAAAAACGATACGATCAGAGAAGATTTGATTTCTGCGGGTACAATTGGATTATGGAAGGCTCTAGAGAAGTATGATGAAAGCAAAAACAAGGGCGGCAAGATCTCTACCTTCCTATGGAATCCTATCAGGTGGCATGTAATACATGAGATGAAAAGGATTAAAAAGGGATCAGCGGTAAGCCTATCTAAATGCCCTGAACCTATAGCTCCAATAGATTCGCAACTCTGGGAGTATATGGATTCACGGACTATCACTGATGAGGAAAGAAAAATAGTAGCCCTCAGAGCAGAAGGTTACAAATTTAGGGAAATCGGATATGAAATCGGCAAGACTAAAGCCGCCGCAGAAAATAAATTCTACAGAACTATCAGAAAAATCAGGAAACTAAATGGCTAAAAAGAAGGTTTTGTTTGTCGCTGAGTCGCACAAACTAGCGTCTGGCTTTGGCACATATGCAAACGAAATCCTACCATTACTTCATGCAACAGGTAAATACGAACTTGCTGAGTTCGCATGCTACTCTAGTGCTGAGATGTTTTCAGACACAGACTGGTTGATATACGCTAATGCTCCGTCTACTGCGGACGGCGAAGCATATGACAAAGAACACACTAGCAATACGGCTGTGCAATGGGGCATCACAAGACTTGAGTACGCAATTTTAGACTTCAAGCCGGATGTAGTATTGGCATATAGAGATCCTTGGATGGATGCTTATATAGCTGATAGCTCCCTGTTGCCATTTTTCAATTGGGTATGGATGCCTACCGTTGACAGTGCCCCTCAAAAAACAGAATGGTTGCACTGGTTTAATAGATGCGATAAACTCCTTACTTATTCAGAGTTCGGAGTTAAAACACTCAAGGATCAAACACGGGGAAGACTCTCACCTGAAGGGTGCGCCTCTCCATTTCTAGACTATACCCTGTTTGATATAGTAGCTGACAAGAAGAAACATAAAGCTTCTATGGGGCTAGATCCAGAATCGTTCATTGTTGGCTCAATAATGCGCAATCAAAAGCGCAAGATGTTTCCAGAGTTGATGAAATCTTTTAAGCGATTCACAGAGGAGGCCCCAAAGGAAATATCCGAGAGGGCGTTCTTATACCTGCATACTAGCCACCCAGAGAGATTCGGTTGGGATATTACCTCACTGACCCATGAGTATGGTCTAGGTTCTAAACTGCTATGCACATACACATGCCAAGGATGTAGCAAATTCTTTATATCTCACTATCGAGACGCTATCTCAATATGCAGTCATTGTGGGCGAAACTCAGCAGTCCTTCCCGGTGTTACGAATGGCCTTAGTTATTCAGACCTACCTAAAATATATAATGTAATGGATCTATACGTGCAGTACGCGATAACCGAGGGATTCGGATATCCTGTAATGGAAGCAGCCGCCTGTGGCGTTCCTACCGCTGCTATAGATTATAGCGCGATGGAGGATACTATCCATCACACAAAGGGGTACCCTATAAAGGCTAATCTTGCTAGAGAGCTTGAAACAAACGCTGATCGGTCAGGCCCTAACAATGATGCCTTGGTTAAAATATTCCATACCCATTCTAAGAAAACACCCCAACAAATTAAGAAGATGCGGCTTGAAGCGAGAAAAGGATGCAAGAATAGGTATACCGCAAAGAATGCTGTTAAAGCTTGGGAAGAAGCGATAGATAATAGCAAGAATAAATTGCCGTGGAATCATCCAAGGTTAATGAGGCTGCTACCAGCAGGACCGCCAGAGGGCCTATCTAACCAGCAGTTTTGTGAATGGATATGCTCCTCACTAGTCCAAGACGAATATCACCTGTTCAATTATAAGATGCTATCTATGTTGCGGGATTTAAACTTCGGTGCCTCTGTATCTAAGGATATGATAGAGAAGTGTGACCATAAGACCCTATTCGAGGAGAACGCTAGTTTAGCCAAAAGACGACTCCACTATGATATGGTGAGGTGCGGAGATCTCCAAGTACAGCCCCCAAGATTTATAACGGAAGCGCATAATAGGATGAAAAAATAATGACTAAGAAGGATGTATTATATGTGGGGCCGTATAGGCAAACGGACGATTGGGGATGTACTAGCAAGGCTCTCCTTCAACTACTTACCCTTCAAGAAGATTTAAATGTAGTGGCGAGACCTGTTTGGTTCAATAATCAAAGAGGTCAAGGGCTTGCTCAAGATCTAGAGGCTAGTGAGAACAATACACTTCAAGGGACGCACGATGTAGTTATTCAGCATGGAATACCCACCAATCTGAATTACAATGGGAACTTCAAAGAGAACATCGCCGTACTAAGTCTCGATTGCAACATATCGAATACAGAGTGGCCGACGCACTTAAACCTATTCGATAGGGTGATTTGCTTCAGTAGGTTTGAAGAGATTATACTCTTAGAGTCTAAAGTAACCACTCCAATTGAATCTTTTAACCATCCTCCGTTTTTTATAGAAGCAAGAAAGACCTCTTTGGACTATGACTATACAGGAACAAAGTTTTATACAACGGGCTCGGCTGAACCGAAGTCAGGACTTGTAGAAACGATGGCGGCGTTTCTGTCAGGGTTTAGTATATCTGATGAGGTGATCCTAATAATAGCTACAAGTAATAGCGATAAGGTGTCAAAGTTAGCTGAGCACATTAAGCATTCCCTTGGTATATACAAAGACCACAAAAGATATCCCAATATCGCAATAGTCAATACTACAGATCCCACAGTTATGAACTACCTCCATGACATTTCAGACTACTTTATTGATCTGTCTTATAACGCGAAGGTCTCACAAGCACAATTAGCAGCTATCTCCTATAACAACCATGTGATAACGACAAGTCATATTGGGCTTGGTGTTTTTAATGATAATTATTCCTTTAGAGTGAGCCACACTAACGAGATACAGTTATGTCCAGAAAGACCACTAGATGACCTATATACTGGAGAGCACTGTTGGACTTGCCCAAGTATAAGATCAGCACAGGAAGTAATGCAGTATGCCTACGCACACGGGCCTAACGAGCATGACAAAGAGATGCTAGAAAAAATCAAGTCCCAAATGTTCATCCACCCCCATGCAAGGATTAAGGAAATATTATGTATACAATAGAAGGGGTAATACAGCGGGCTGTCGGACGAAAAAGATTAAAGATCCTATTACTTCATGAGTTATTCGATGGCTACATAGAGAATCTAGCGCTCCTGCCCCATGACTTCTATATCATAACCGATTTTCACACAGGCCCACAATGGGTAAGTGAAACTACTCCCGCCAATCTACATGTGTCAAAAGGACTTGGAGAGACATGTGTTAAGAACTTCGACCTAATCATATGCTTTGGAAGAGGTAACATATGTGATAAAGCGGAAGAGCTATCAGCCTTATGGCACGTCCCTATAGTCATTGTGGATATCGTTGGAGCGGCTGTCCTTTCACCATCTCCGTTCTTCAGCCAAATACATATAGACCATGAAAGAATTTTATTCGAGCGCAATGCTATAGCATCAGTTGCGGTAGATGATTCAATAAAAGAATCTTGGGTCTCTAGCGGAACTCCAATCACTGTGACAATCGAACATGTCATTAATACCTTCGATGTTAATCCAGAAGCGACAAAAATATTGATAGACCCGTATCTGCCAAAAGCATATATAGATAGCTTGCCTATAGATATAAATAATACCATCTTCACTACTAACGTGGCAGAGGCGGCGATATACCTTCACCTATGGCAATCGACCACACCTAAGATGCTTAATTGTATCAAATCTAAGTTGCCGGTGGTTACATTTAAAAGTGATGATATGCTGGATCTCTTGGAAAAGAACCTATGTATCACAATAGAAGACCTTAGAGATATTTCTCCAACCTTTATTCAGGAACTAAAAGGGTTTGAAAAAATAGAGCACGTAATGGAGCAAGTTGATATGTACCAATCCTCTTCTATAGCAGAGTTCATAAACAGGTGGGAAAACATAATTGATTACACAAGACACAGTTTCTATATAAAGTAAGGAAGAAGATGAAGACTAAAAATGTTAGGGTGATGATTAATAAGCAGATTGATGGGGACAAGACCGATGTAGAGATGGCGAATGCCCCTGACGCTTGGTTCACAGAGATCAAGGTGGTCGATGCGCTAGAGAGATCTGAAGACGACAATATCCTAGAGAACCTGTGTTCAAAAGTCAAGCTTGGTGGTAAGATAATTCTTAGTGGAATAGACGCCCACGAGATCTGCCGCAGAGTGCATTATGGTAAGCTGGGATTGGCAGCGGCAGCAGAACATCTATTCAAGAATGCTAATAGGTTAAACTCAATCGCGGACCTTAAAGATTATCTTGTTAATCAAAAGAAATGGAAAATTTTATTCGCCGGTCTACAAGACGGCAGGTATCTAGTCGAAGCCGAAAGAAATCAATGAATGACAAAAAAGAAGAACTCATCATAAGCCAAATACATACTCCGTGCAAGGAATGTGTCTTCGCCATGTGGAAAAAATCCACACAGATAGGGTGCAAGCTAGGAAGAATCGAGGCATATAGAAACGCCGGGATTGAGGTAATGGAAGTTTACGATGATACAGATAGAGAGTTCTGCCTGATAAACGGGAGGGTGTGCCTGTCCTACAGGACAGAAGCCGTCATGAGTGACCACCCCAAGCAGTGCTGGGAAGAAATAGTAAGACTCCAAACAAAGATCCCTTATCAGGCTATAGTTTTTATAAATAAAGAAGACACGGTCACTACTATAAAGGCATCTATAAAAAGATTAAAGGCCCAAGATGTCCAGCCCAACCTAGTAACCTTTGTTAATAAGCAATACTTGCTCTACTCTGAAGACCCAGATAAGTACACTAAGCCAAGCACAATGTTGGAGTGCCTACAAAACGCAGAGTTCCATCAGTTCAACTTCAAGAACGTCTATGACGAGACCCTTGATGATAGGAGCTTGATAGATCTGGTATTCGATAGTACGAAGAACCTTCCGTATCCCTTCTATGTTTCGTTTGATGCATCATTTGATATTCCACAGGGGTTCAGTAAAGAGCTGAATGAGTCTGTATCTATGAAGATGATCCAGCTAGGATTCGCTTCACCAGTAGATGGGATTAACGGAATGATCGTCAATAGGATAGCTCATAAGAAACACGCCGGTAATAGCTTTGGTGTTAACATAGAGAAGAAGATAGAGGCTAATGAAGATGAAGGTCACAAATTCATATTTAAGGCGGTAGATATATGTCCAAGTTTAAAGTCTTAAGCAATATAAACGATAATCTAGATAAGGTAATCCCCGATGAGATCTGCTTCTTTATTGACGAGAAAACAACGATAACAGAAGAGAATATGGATCGAATGGCTGCTGAGTTCAAAGATCCTAAGATAGGCTTCGTTTATACAGATGCAGTAATAAAAACTGAGGAGTACTCCTTTGTCGAGTACCTTAGTGGGAAGGATTTACCTGATATAGCTTTCGCTATGAGGGTTCCCGAGGGTATAACTTTAGAGAAAGTCAACGGAGAGTCTAAGTCTTTACTAATGAGACAACTTGCCGCATATGGACTTTATTTCATACATATAGCAGATCCTCTTATAGAAATAAATGAATGAGTATCAGACATATAAAGGCCATCAATAGGCCAAATGAAATAGATATAATAATACCGGCGGCTGGGCTAGGGAGAAGAATGAAATCCTACGGCCCTAAGTCGCTGATAAAAATAGCTGACAATGAAACGATCCTGAGTCGCCAACTCAAAATCCTAAAAGCCACGATCCCGAACTCTAACATCATATTGGTATGTGGATTTGAGGCCAATAGGTTAATGAACAAGTCACCGGACGACATAATTAAGATTGAGAATGAGAGATACCAAGAAACGAATGTGGCTCGCAGTATAGGGATGGGACTCAGGGCGTCTTCTAAAGATGTGCTAGTAGTGCATGGAGATCTAATTTTTAACCAAGCCTGCATAGAAGAATTGAATCTAAATAGATCTTCTACTGTAATCGGCACGGATATAATGGGGAAGGGAGAAGTGGGCTGTGTACACAATAACAATCGCTTAGAGAGCATGATGTTTGACCTAGAGCCTAGATGGAGTCAGATAACATTCTTTACAGGTAGAGAGTTGGCCTCTTTGAAGAAGATATGTTGGAATAGAGAGAACGACTTGCTTTTCGGATTTGAGGTCATCAATAAAATCATTAGCGCTGGAGGCAAGATAAAAACTGTCACCGCCAAGAACGCGAAGGTTATAGATATAGATATGTCGAAGGATATACTTAAAGTCAAGGATATAGTATGAAGATAGTAATCAGTGCAAAAAACTCCTCTCACCCTAAAGTTCAAGGGTTAGCTCAGGCATTAGCTACGGACCATCAAGTGGGGTACTGGGCAGTAGAAGAATCTCCCTTGGTAGATATGATAACTAGACAGTCTCCTGACCTATTTATAGCAGATGACGAGGACAAGACTGTTGAGTACCTTATCGATGACGAAGATTTCAAGAGCACTAAGATAGTGACACTAAACACTAAAAAGAAGAGGCTTGAGAATCACTCTGGGCTAATCATTAATCTAGAAGAATTTACCGGGATGACTATGACCGATTTATTCGTTCCTTATAGCTCAAACGATTTTCTAGCTGGAGGTGAACCAACTCGACAGTATATGGCAGACATAACAGTATTCACAGATGGTATGGAGGATGTGAAATTCTCTGAATGGATATCCGCCCTTGCGTGTAAGTACACAGTAAAGGCTTACGGCTCACATCAGCCTAGCTTAATAGAATATTTGGGTAGCCCAGATACCGAAGACTATAAAAAGATACTAGCCTCGGGAAGAGTGGGGATAGCGTTCGATGAGCGATGGCTTCCTGACATCAGTAGGGCAGGGATGATTCCGCTCCTTTACACTCTCGCCCCTTCCACTCATTGGGAGTTTTCCACATATAAGGAGTTAGCAGAGGCGTGTTCTCACGTTACGAACCCAGAGTTTTACACATATTTATGGGCAGAGGGGCTTAGGGATAAATACGAGAAAGAGACCTACGGTAAAATTGCCAAGTCTATACTTGAAAGGATATTCGAATGATAGGTGTTATAACAAACACTGTAATGAGTGACCCTGAAAACCATTTGATATTCAAGGCATTAAACGAGCTTTCTAAAGATACTAACTGTTTCTTATTCACTAATATAGTTCAGTCACTACCTTGCCCCCACAAGTTTGCTATAATGCAGCAGGTGGAGGCGCTAAGTCACAAAGGTATTTTGATTAGTACAGATATCATAACTTCACAAATACTAAAAAACAACCTGATGGCAAAGAAGAAATACTACTATGTGTGGGGGCCTGAGTGGAGGAACCTAAGCAACTTCTCCCCAAACCAACTCGGTAGCATATTCTACAACGATGAAGTATCATTGATTGCCAGAAGTGTATCACACCACTCCATGCTATCTGGATTATTTAAAGAGCCAGAGCACGTAGTGTATAATTGGAACGTAAATGAAATGAGGAAAATATTATGAGCAAAAGTAAAAAGAGAAGTAAACCCGGTGAGTTCTTCACCCTACCAGAAGAAGAGAGACTTGAGACTTATGAGCTACTTTATTATGAGTCTAAGAATAGCTGGGCCGAGATAGCCAAACTTCTAGGCACATATCCAAACAAGGCAAGACGAGACGCTGCTAAGCTAGGTATGTCCTCTAGGGATAAGTCTAAGGCTCAGCAGCTCGCTATATCAGAAGGTAGGTGTGAACATCCGACTGAGGGGAAACAGCAGTCAGAGAAAACCCGCATCAAGATCAGTGAAAGTCAAGGTAAAGTATGGGACGACCTCAGTGAGGAGGATCGGGAGTATCGATCAGAAATAGGCAAGAAGTCTTGGGATGATAAGACAGATCTAGAGAAAGAGAACTTTTTCAAGAAGTCTGTTGACGCTATTCAGAAGGCTTCTAAAGAGGGATCAAAAGTAGAGTTGGAGCTGTTCAATTACTTAATAGAGGAAGGATATAAAGTACTAAAGCATAAGGAGCACTTCCTAAAGAACGAAAAATTCCACCTTGACTTATACCTGCCGGAACAACGTATAGCAATCGAGGTTGATGGGCCAATGCACTTCAAGCCTGTGTATGGAGAGGAGAAACTTAACAAGCGACAGGCGGCGGATTCCTCCAAGAACGGGCTGGTTTTATCAGGAGGGATGGTATTAATCAGGGTAAAGTTAGATAAGAGGCAATCGCAAAGGTATATACGATCTCTTAAGGCTAAGCTATTAGGTCTTATTAAAGAGATAGGAATTAAGTTCCCAATAGAAAATGAAAGGTATTTTGAAATATGAGTAAAGATGATATGAAGGTTACTGATATGGTAGAAGAAGTTATTGAAGAAGCTACTCCCCACCTGATGGGGAACGTCCCCATGTTGAACACTGTCGAGTGGGCAGAATATATCCTAAACCAACTGTTCGATAGCGAGCTTGTTATGGGCTCCCCTACAACAGATGGGTTAAGAAGAGTTGCTGATAATGTGTTTGGTGAGATCTTAGAGTCTAACTCTACAGTCTTAGAAGTCCCTACTCGGGCCGCTAATGCGAAGGCAACGGTCCAACACACCCTTGTAATTAGGAAGTACAGTACGGGCTCTCTTATTAAGGTTGGAGCCTGTGTTGACGTACTATGTGATAAACTACCTCATCCATTTAATCAGCACTTAATATCTACAGCCTGCACTAGAGCAGAAGGAAAAGCTTTAAGGCGCGCTTTAAAGATTCGCGTACAAACAGCCGAAGAACTATCAAACTCCGAGGACATTGAGGACATGACGAAAAACGATCCGCTAACCGATCAGCAAATACTTGCCATTAAGCAAATGTGTAAGAGGAATAATGTTGATCTGGTGAAACTTCTGAAGGATAACTCAGAAAAGAATAAGACGATTAAAGACATTAAGAATATTGAGGGCCGACATATCATGAACAAACTCTCCCACTACCAAAGAGAAGGTACCCCGGAAGAGTTCACTGGTTATGATGAAGGCTGGGCTGATAGTAAATTTGGAGGTAATAAATAATGAGAGTTAAAGTAGAAGTAACTGATGGTCTTTGGGTGGAAGAAGATGTTGATAAAGAAGTTGATGCATTTAAAACCATCGCCAGAATAACAGAACTCTTCAAGCACAGTGAATGTGGAATGTGCAAATGCAAGGATGTAAAATTTGTTTGTCGTCAAGACAAAAGTGAGAACGACTGGATTGAGGTTGTGTGTAATGACTTCAAAAACTGCGGAGCGAAACTGATTTTCGGTCAAAAGAAAGGTAAAGGCGGCGAGATTTACCCCAAGATCAGATGGAACAATCTTTCTGAAACACAGCAGAAGGAAAGGCACGAGGAAGAAGAGTATTCGGAGAAGCATTTTGGATTCCTGCCCAACAAAGGCTGGTTCATCTATAAGCGTAAGACCGACTAAGATTTTTATAAAAAGCAGATACCACAAGAGGGCTAGGATATAACCTAGTCCTCTTTTTTTGTTCTATATGGGAAGACCTTGTTAAGAAACTGCTTTCTTTTACTACAACCGCAGCCTCGCCCTCCCAAGGCTTGAGATACCAATTCTTCAGTTATTCCGAAAGACGAAAAGACCCGCTCTAGAGTGTCTCCTAGTCCTACAGGGTCTTTATGCCTAAAGTTAGTCATATTGATATCCTCTTCTTTTTCAAGATGCTCAATAGCTTCATCTATTTTTTCAATACCCATATCCCTTTGCCTTTATATAAATGGAAGCTCGCCACCCGGTCACGGTGGAGGTGGAGTTGGTGGCCCGCTATCACACTCGCATGGCGTCGGCTCATCGAACGCGGTTGAGCCGGTTATCCAATAAATACTATCATTACAATTCCCCCGAACTGTTATAGAGCCACATTCGACACTGTCAACACCGCCTTCTTCGTTTAAACATACTTTTGTCACAAAGTTAATAGTTTTTTCAGTTCCGCCTTTATTCAAACTTATTAAAGCACTAAGTGTCGCGTCACCACAATCGAATGTCTCTTCGCATTTTGCTCCTGCATGTATTCCCGCTGAAATTGTAAAGTCATTACTGAACTGGTGTATTGAAGTTTGTGATACTCCGTATGCACTGCAACTCCCGCCGTCATCAACCCCGGTCACTATAGTATTATTAAACAGGATTAATGAGCACTCATCACACGACGACATCCCTATGCCTCGACCAGCTATTATACGGTTCAAATATTTAGGAGGTATTCTATGGCAGTATGGCCCTGCCGTACTAACCGGGGAGCCGGGCGAACATCGAGCACAGCTCTCTGTGCGGCGCTGAGTTACTGCTTCACAATCTGCATCATAATTAAAATGCTGACCACAAAGGATTCCATCGGTAAAAAAGGTCATAGGATGGGTTATATGCATATAGCAGCCATCATAATTAGATGTAAGGCCAGAGGCAAACACAAATCCTTGATTGCACTCTCTTTCTATACTGGTCGTATTACATGTGTCTTCATAACCACTAGTATAAATACACGAATCTATCTGTACCTGACCACATGTACCACCAACAATGTCATATACAGCCAGCCCAGACCCAAAATAAATTTTATTTACGCAATCCTCTGCATAAGAAGATATATCACAGCCCGCTACACCTTCAACATGAATAGAACTCATAGCACCAACATCAAGACCTATAGTTGCGATCTTGTTACCACATCCGTCAGTCTCCTCTGTCATCGTGAAACCCGCATTAGAGCCTCCACAGCATCCGCTATTACCGCCCACACCATCAAAACATATCTTTTTAACATCCTGTATGACCGTATCGCTTCCCCCGGAGTTATG